>Ga0114930_10000341_pt1 | contig 49975 bp, 50 predicted proteins | sample AnhtaG_FD_87300 | JGI IMG/M metagenome (GOLD analysis project Ga0114930, IMG submission 87300) | Deep subsurface microbial communities from Anholt, Denmark to uncover new lineages of life (NeLLi) - Anholt_01485 metaG | ecosystem: Environmental > Aquatic > Marine > Oceanic > Sediment | place...
ACCTGCAGCAGATATTAAACAAATATTGTTATATTTAAAAAAGGTGATTGAAGAAGATTATGAAATGCGATCTATTGGACAAGCTTTTGAAATCGCTAGGGAAAGTATGAGACAAATTGGTGTTAGATCAACTACTACTCAACAGAAAAAAATATGGGAAATGAGTAAATATGCTAATATTTACTTGAAAAAAGAACCTAGTTTTGGATTATCAGTAAAAGAAAAACAGGAATTAATTCAAAAAGTAGACTCATGGTTTTTTGAAATCGAAGAAGAAGAGAAAAAAGAAAGAGAAAGATTAGAGAGCATTCGCTTGGAGAAAGAAAGGAGAGAAAGGAAAGAAAAGGAGAGAAAGGAAAGTGAAAGGCGAGAAAGGGAAAGACAAGAAAGAGATCGTCTAGAAAGAGAAGAAAAAGAAAGAGAAAGATTAAAGCAAGAACAAGCAGAAAAAGCTCAATTAGAAAAAATTGAAAGAGAAAGACAAGAGGAGATCAGATTAGAAAAGGAACGGGTAGAAAGAGAGAGAGCAGAAATAGAAGCCATTGAAAAAGAAAAACTGGAACTTGAAAGGCTGAAACAAGAAAGAAAGGTAAGAGAAAAACAAGCGAATCAAGAAGCAAAAAGACGAAAAAAGCTAGAAAAACAAAAGAAAAAAATAGAAAAAAAGAAGCAAAAAGAACAAGAAAGGTTGAAAAACCTATAATTCGTCCATTCAATAATTAGTCTTATTTTCTTTTCTTACTTAAATAATAATTTCATATATTTCTTATTCTTTTTTTTTGTTTCTCTTCAATTAAACGAATAACATAATTTATTATACAAGTAGAAAATTAAGGTTTAAATAAATGGGGACTGAGGGATTTGTTCAAAACCCGTTTAAAACGAGTCTTTTTGAACCCCCGACCGACAGGTGTCCACGGAACAGCTTTTGCTTGTAGGATCTGGAGCCTGCTGTGCCACCGGGCTACACCAAGTCCCCTTTGGTGATTTAAATTATTAAAGAATTTATGAAATTTATATTTTTTTTTAATTAACCATGATATTTGAGGTTAATTGATTAAATAAAGGAAGAAAAATTAAAGAGTAGGAAATCCTCATTTATGCTTTCGGAAAACCTTTCATACCTTCTTCAAGTTGAAGTCCGAGGGAGTTGAGTACCATCGAAACTAAATTGTATTGACCAACAGTAAAGACCAGATCCATGAGTTGGTGCTTATCATAAGTTTTCGCAAGTTCATTCCATGTAATATCGCTTATAAAGGAATCAACATACAATTCGTCTACAGCATGTAGTAAAAGAGCATCAAAAGGGCTCCAACCTTCAGCATCAGGACCATCTCTAATCCTTAATATCTCCTCATCACTAAGTCCCGCTCGTTTTCCGATAACAGAATGCTGAGCCCATTCATATTCCGAATTACAGAGCCATCCAATGCGTAGAATAAGAATTTCTTTTTCTCTAAGGGGAAGTGAACATTTATATAAAATATGATTACCAAAAACACGCCATCGGTTATATAACTTCGAATAATTGCCCAGAGTTTTCATAATATTTGGAACTGGAGCATTATTATTCATCTTTCCCCATCCCTCAATCAAATTTCGAGTATCATCATCCCAATCTGCTTCTTCTACTGGGGGGATTCTTGGTTTAGGAAGGTAAACTGATTTTCTCGGACCATTTTTTCTATTATAGGTTTCTCTTCTTTTTTCTGAAATTGTTTATCTCACCAATTTTAATCTATAAGGATAAAAAATATTCTATCATTATAGGATTTATTATTTATCTTAATTAATTTGAAAAAACATAATAGAATTTTGAAACCTTTGAAAACCATATTTTCTAATTTAAATTTACACACTATCACTATTATCCAGTTTGCTATAGCTATATTAATATCATTAACTTTCCAATTTTTAATTCCGTTTTCATGGCAACCATTAGATACATTCCTATATGGAGCCAAACAACATGGAGATCCTGGTGCAAATATAATAATTTTTACAATTAGCCAATGGTATTTTTCGCTTTCAATCGCATGGTTATTTTATCGTAGAAATCCCTATGTAAACAATTTTTTAATTTATTCGATTGTGCCTTTAAGTATTATTGTAGTCTATGAATTTGTTGTTTTGTTTCTCTACTACGATTATATTCATATTATTCCTATCATCATTGATATTTATTTAATCTTGAAGCGAAGGGAGACCTTTTTCCGGAAGTTTGCGCCATATATTATAACATTGAATATTACTTGGTTGTTTTCGGTTTACTTTCTTAAATTGGCTTATTATAATGAGAATTTACTAATTTTTATAAGAAATATTCTTATTTATTTAGTTTTATGGACTGCTTTATCATTTTTATTCAAGTCTAAGAAGAGAGAAGGATTAACAAATTAGAAATGTTATATTTTTTCCCCACATTCTTCACAAAATTTAATGGTTTCTGTGTTTTTCAATTCAGCACCACAATTGGCACAAAAATTAGGTTTTTTGGGGGAAGGAGAACCTTTTTCAATAATTTCATACTGAAATGTTTCTTTTTCTTCCATCGAATGTTCAAGTTTAATATTGCAATTCTCGCAAAATTTAGTATCAGCACGCATATATTTGCCGCATGAAAGACACTTGAACCATAGTTTGAGACCACAATTTCTACAAAATTCACCATATTTACTTATAGGTGCATTACAACGTGGACAATTTTCTTTTTCTAACCAGAAATAACGTGAAGTCAATTGAACTATGATAATCAAGAACAATGATATAGGAAGTAAGATCCACCAAAATGGATTGATTAATAGAGATAATATAAAAGTTAGGGATGTAATTAAAATGAATATTAAAATCCATACAGCAAATGAACTTTTTTTCTTCGTGTTTTTACCTTTAAAGCTCACAGAAATGCCTACGTTTTATAATTTAATTAGTATAAATTATAATATTTCTTTAGCTTTAAGATATTTGGATGAAAGAATTATTCAATAGGCGTTTTGCAATAGGGGCAAATTTCTGTATCTTTGTCAATTTGTTCCCCACATGCAAAACAGACTTTTTTATTAACCCCGTACAATATTTTTTCTTCACCCTTTTTAACAATACTATTATCAAATCCTTCTTCAGGCATAATGCAACTTAAAATAAGATTTAGTTTAATTAAAAAAATTACTAATAAATTTAATAAAAAATTGGAGTCCGATCTTTAAGATTAGCTTTTAACAGCAAAATTTAAGAATTTGAATTTATTTATATAATCATACTAATAATAATAAAATTGAGTTGATCAGAAGAAAATGCCTGGTTCTCATGGTTCATTAACAAAAGCTGGAAAGGTTAAAATGCAGACTCCTAAAATAGAAAGGTCAGGAGTGAATTCTCGAAAGAAGAAATCTCCAAGAATGCGATTTCGGGATTTATATAAAGCTCGAATTGTTAATGGTCGATTTGGAGGTCAACAAGATAGTATTGGGGCTAAAAGATCTAAATTTAAAAGATAAAATCTTTTTTTATTATTCACCTACTCCAATTTTCTGAAGTTGATTTTTTAAATTTCGACTTTGTTTTATATGAAATTGTGATTTCTGGTTATTTCTTTCTATAATCTTGTAATAATCACTCATCAACAAGTTCCACCGTATAGCTCTCTCTATATTATTGATTTCTTTAGGGGAAAGATGGTTTTCTAAACTGCTCAAATAGTAAATTGCTTTCTTGGAATCTTTTCTATGATGGATATAGAATTCAGCTAATTCTAGAATATAATCAATAAAAACATTCTGATTTTGATCATCATTAAAATTAAAATCAGTATTATTTAAGCCTGCTTTTAAGAATCTTTGAGCTTGTGAAAGATTTCCTTGATTTTTAAATCTAATAGCACGAGTTAAAAAGTATGTTAACTTGATTTTAGGTAATTTGCTCCCGATTTCAAGCACTCGTCTAAAATAAGCTTTTGATTCAATAATTTTATTTTGTTCCAAATAGATTAGTCCGATGTGAAGGTATGCCATTCCAACATAATCTTCTTTAATGAAAGGGATTTTTTCGTTTTTTAAGAAATTGATAATTATATTAAAGTGATTTAATGCCTTCTCATAATCTTTCTGCTTGAAATAACTAATTCCTAATTTATAATGTATTTTTATTATGTAATCTATCGGCACTTCTCCTGATTTAGCAACACCAAGAGCGCTTTCCAAGTAATTGCGTGCTAAATCTTCATTATTTAAAAGGGCTGCAATTTTCCTTAATTTCAAAAGGATTGATACAACTACTTTTTTTTGTTGATTCTTATTAAAAACTTTTAATGATTCATTGAGTTTTTTTGTCGCTTCATCAAAACTATAATTCTTAATAAGCTCTTCTGCCTCAGTATATTGATTTATAGTTTCAATTACTTCGAAATTGGTTGGTGGTTTATCAAATAAATTATTATGTATTTGAAATAACTCTTTAGCTATTGAACTCTCATAACATAATGGTGAAAAGGGGAAATTATTCTGATCTAAGATAAAGTTTTTACTTCTATAGATTAGTTCCTTTGAAGGTCTAAAGTTTAGAAGTTCATTCTGATTGATTTTATCCTCTTCAATAACTTTTAAGATTGAATTCAAAATGATTCTGGAGAATTTAATCCAATTTTCCACTAATTCTTCTAACTTAAAATCAGGAATATCATTAAATAAGGCATTCAATATGTATGGAGAATAAGTATCAAAAGAACTCCTAATGTAGAATTTTTTATATTCGAGGTCTTTGAAATATGAAAGAAAACCTTTCTCAAATATAAAGAATTCATTAGATTCACCCTTATTTGAAAAAAATAATGTTTCAGATGTTCTTATTTTGGGAACTCCATTCTTTAATTCCCAGGGTAAATCAAAACTAGGTTCTAATCCAATATTTTTGAGAGATTCTATAAGATTCTTATGTCTATCAATTGTAAAATCCTTTAATTGTTCTCTCTTATTTAAGAGGGAAATTCTGATGCGATTTAGCCAAGTGTTCTCATTTTCTCCTCTTATTAATTCTGGCATTATCAAATTTAGTAAACTAATGATTTTCTGCTCTTTTCCCATAATCGGAAATGAATGTTCCAAGGTGAGAGATATCGCTAAACTTCTAAGAGCTTTCATTAAATAAAGTATTGCAGTAAAAGAATTTTGATCCAAGTTCCAAATTTGAAATGCTATTGAAACTCGAAAACTAACAACTTCAAATGGAACATTTAGCCTTATTGGTAGTGTTATAGGAAATTTTATAGTAAATATAATAATTTTCTCCTTTTTCAAGCTATATCGAAAATAATTTTCTATGTCACCATTTATTTTCCATCCATATTTTTCGATTACTTCCCGAAGATTTTTTATTTCATTAGATGAAAATGGGTTTAGAGACATATTAGTTATTTTAAGTGCTTTACAATGAGAGAAATTAAATTCATATTTAATCTTAAAGAAATAGTAGTGTTAGGAAATTTTAATTTTTGGGAATAATCAAATAAATATTTAATAATATGAATTTACATGTAAAACTTGTAATTTAAATAAGAATGGGTAGAATCACGGATGGATGTTGAAAAATTTAATGAAGCACTAAAAACTAAAGTCGCATTAGCTAAAGGCTACGAAAGAAGAAATGAAATTGAGTCTGCTATAAAAATTTGGTTAGAAATTTCTGAATTAACGTTGAATTTTTCAAAATCCCGTAATATTAACGCTACTTATAAGAATATGCTTATCAATAGAACTAAAGGTATTGTAGCTCATATAAAAAATCTGAAAGCTGGTCAAATAGAAAAAGTTCTGTTCGAAGAAGAGAATTATATACAAGAAGAAGATACTCAAGAAGAAATTACTTCTGATTTAATTGAAGATGAGAAAGTAACATCTCATAAGATTGAAAAAGAAGAGACTGAACATAGTGAAGCTGTTGTTAATAATGATATTACAACTGTAGAAGAGTCTGAATTAAAAAACATACCTAAGGGATTCAAAGAGATTCATACTTCAACAGATTTTAAAATTATAACACCCCACGATGAAGATTATGTAAAAAAACGTTTGAATCCTGAATCAGACTCAACTCACGAACAACAATCTCAACCAAAGCAGGAAAGATTTGATTTTGAACAACCAGAAGATATTAAAGGTTTGGTTTGTTTTGCGTGTGGATACGATAAAAATCCTAAGAATGCTAAAATCTGTAAGAGTTGTGGAACTAAACTAAATTAAAAGATCTCAAATTTATTTTACCTGGCATTTTTTAATTTATTAAATTTTTCAATAGCTCGTTCTCTCCACACAGTATTCCATTTCTTAAATCCAGATTTTACATATTTTTCTCGATTAAAGAAATCATAGCAAACCCAACTAAACAAAACAAAGTAACGTCTTGCTCCAGATTTCTTTGTTAAGTTTCTTGACCGTACGTTTAAATCATTTCGAAGGTGTTCAATTAATTTACCTTCAACTGCATCCTGGAGTTTACCATCAACGATAGTGTCTTCATAATTAATACCCTCTTCTAAAAAATAGGACCTCAATTGATCAAATATATTCCCTCGGCAAAGATGTACTATTTCTGTATCTTTTTTGAAGTTTAGTTCTCTTAATCCATCTTTTACTAAATCTACCACTTTCTTAAAAGGTCTCTTGTTTTTCCAATTATCTCCTTTAAATAAGTCTACAGACAAAGTTTTAAAAATAAACTCGTCTGTTTCCTTCCTCAAGAGGCCAATAAAGGCATCTCCAACGAGATCTCCGGTACCTGCGTCATCGATTTCTATTATCATTGATTTCCAAGAACATTTCTTAAATCTATCGGTAATTGAATAAATTAATTAATAAATATCAAGTTTTATAAAATTAAATTGTTAAGAAAAATAAATGAATATATTAAATATTATTAGTTTTAAACTAATTTTTGATGCATAAAAGATGGATATTGAGTTATTAATAATCGGTAATGAGATTCTGATTGGAAAGACACTTGATAGCAATTCAAATTGGATGGCAAAAAGGATTGCTCGATATGGTCATCAACTTAAAAGGATATCAACGGTAGGAGATGATCTGAATGTAATCTCTAGTACATTGAAAGAAATATTGAAACGAAGTCCAGACTTGGTTATTACTTCGGGGGGACTAGGCCCAACATTTGATGATATGACTTTGGAGGCTATAGCTATTGGTTTAAAAAGGAAATTGGAACTAAATGAACATGCTTTTAGTTCTATAAAGAAGGTTTACAAACACGCTTATGAAAAAGGAATTTTAAAACTTGAAGGGATGACAAAAGAACGAAAGAAAATGGCATTTCTTCCGCAAGGTTCTACCCCCTTGCCAAATACGGTAGGCACTGCCCCAGGGGTTAAAATTAAAGAAAAAAGCGCCACAATATTTATACTTCCAGGTGTACCCGCAGAGATGAAATCAATATTTAGGAATATAATAAATCCTATTTTGAAAGAGAAGAAAGGTAAGTTTGTTGAAAAAGGATTTCTTTTCTCTGGTATTGGAGAAAGCCAGATTGCTCCGTATACGAGTGAATTAGAAAAAAAATATCCTCAACTTTGGATAAAAACGCACCCGAAGATAGGGCTATCTGTATTAGTTGAGGTTTCGATTACTGCTTTTAATGTAGAAAATGGAGAAGAATTAATAGATAAAGCCTTAAGTGAAATTAGAGAAATTATATTAAATTTAAAAGGAAAAATTAAAGATGGAAACTAATTCCAGATATGAAGCCACCTCGCAGGTGGTTTATATGAGAATTAGAATTACGCTGTTTATTTAATCTATTGAAATCTATTCAATATTTTTAGTAAATTTCTCTGGTCCATCTTTATTTATATAATGTTTGATTATCTAAATATCATAAAAAGAAGTGTTATAATTTCAATTATAGAAATAAATATCTCTAAATAATCTAAATTAAACTATGGGGAATAAAAAGACAGGGAAAAAGATAACAAAACCTATAAAACCAAATGGATATGGGGTAGCTGAAAGAGAATTCATAAATAAGCATCCTATTAATCAAGAAGATTTAAAGGTTTATCTTAAAAATGGGGTAGATACAGATTTTTCATATTTATTAAATGAATCTTATTAAATTCATATCTCCAAATAACCCTTGCTAGGCAGTCATTTTGCGACTAACTTTTCTTCACAAAATTCATTCTTTTTGGAGTTAAATTTTTGTAATTTCTATGTTTTCAACGTTCTCTGAAATTCTCACGATTCCTGGAGACACTGTATCAATCGTGCCTACAATCCAATTTGAAATTCCATTACTTGAGAGAGTATTTGAAAAATCCTCTACTTTAGTAGGATCAACGGCAAGAATCATGCCTCCCGCTGTTTCATGGCATCTACAATCATCAAAAGCATATCCTAGCTCAGCAGATAATTCCTTAGAAAACTTAATTGATGGAACAGTCTCAATAATCGCAGATAAATCTGAATTTTGAAGCATTTCAGCAGTATGACCAGCTAAGCCAAATCCGGTAATATCACTTAAGGCATGAACAAATGAAAAATCATCATATGAGTGTATTGCTTTGACAACATTCTGATTAGGAGTTGTCATAATTTTTATTGCAAGATCTATAGATTTTTGAAGTTCATCAGTAGAATATTGTTCTAACATTTCTGGAAAATCCTTAAGAATCCTATATGATGCCATTATGGCTTGTAATCCTATTGGTTTGGTTAAAACTAATTTATCTCCTTTCCTCACTCCTTGTTTTTGAATAATTGCATCTTTATGTACATATCCAGAGGCTTCACCACCCATTAATGGCCATTCACTATAAATAGTGTGCCCACCAACCACTTTAGAATTTATTTTTTCTTCCATAAAATACTTTATACCCTTTAGAATCCCTTCAGCTACTTTTATTGGAGTTCTATTACTTATAGCTAGAAACACAAGCATTCCTGATATCTCCGGAACATTCATCGCAAATATATCATTTGTAACATTACACGCAGCAATTTCACCCTCTATTTCGGGTTCATCAATAATGGGCGTGAAAATATCAATATTTTTCACAAGAACCAAATCACTGTTAGGTATGGGTATAATAGCAGCATCTTCAATGTCTCCCGCTAATCCCACATTGGCTAATAAATCGTTTAAATCGTTTTGTCCGAGTTTACAGCTTCATCCGTGTATGCCTACATCTTTCGTAAGCCTATATTCTGATTCTTTGTTCATACACCTCAACTTTTAATGATTTCAATATATTTTAATTTAAAGTTAGTTAATAAATCAAATTCTTACTATCTATAAATATTTTCGATATTATTTATCAATTCTATCGATAAATTAATCTAATAAAATTAAAAATAAGAAGTAGAATAAAGAAGTTATTTTTATATATTCGATGCCGTTTCGCAACGGATTTCTCTATAAGCACCCACGATGATGTGTTTTTGCTTATTTCATCGACATCGTTAGAATTTTGTTATTTCAATATGTTCAACATCTTTAGAAACGTGAACATATTTAGGCTTGTGAACATTATCGATTGACCCAATAATCCAATTTGAAACACCAAACTTTGTAAGTCGTTCTGAAAATTCTTCTGCTTGTTTATGATCAACAGAAATGAGCATCCCGCCTGCTGTTTCTGGCATTTCGTATGAATCAAACTTATAACCAAAATCATATGACAATTCTCTAGATAATTTAATAATAGGCACCTTGTCAATAGTCGCTGAAAGTTTAGAATTTTGAAGCACCTCTTTTAAATGACCTGCTAAGCCAAATCCAGAAACATCGGTCATAGAGTGAATAAAATTAACATCAGGATATGAGTGTATCGCTTTTACAACATCTTGAAGCGGTGTAATCATCAATTCAATTGCTAAATCAATAGAAGCATCAATTTCTGATGTTGTGTAATTCTCAATAAGAGCGGGGTTGTTTTTTTGTAGACGATATGCTGCCATAATGGCTTGGTTGCCAACTGGTTTAGTAAGAATTATTTTGTCTCCTAATTCAACATAGTTTTTTCGTATAATCTTGGTTTTCTCAACGAAGCCTGATGCCTCACCTCCAATCAGAGGCCATTCGGAGTATATTGTATGTCCCCCTAAGACGTTGGAATTTATCTTATTTTCCATGAAATTTTTAATTCCGCTTAATATACCTTCAGCAACATGCATTGGCATATTTTTCTTCATTCCTAGAAACACAAGCATTCCAGAAATGTCTAGTACATTTAATGCAAAAACATCGTTAGTTACATTGGCAGCAGCAATCTCTCCCATGATTTCTGGTTCATCTAGGATTGGAGTGAAAATGTCAATATTTTTTACCATGACAAGGTCAGTATTTGGTACAGGAATTACAGAAGAATCTTCGATATCCCCTTTTAATCCAACGTTGGATAGTAGTTTATCTAACTTTTCCGCGTCAAGTTTGCAATTTCAGCCAAATAGTTTCGTTTGCAATGTCAATCGATAACTCTCTAACTCTTGCATCCTTCACCTCAATTTTATTATTCTTATAGCATTAGTAGATTTATTTAGAATTAACGAATATATTAATCTTTTTCATATAATTTATTGAAGAAATAAATAAACATGGATAGTTTTATTCATGAGATAAGCAAATTTCTTATAAGAATTTATAGGAAGAAAACACAAGATAAGCAAAATTAATGACAAGAAAAATCATCGAAAGAAGTTAAATCTTTAAATAAGTTTATGGTATAAATAAATCAATGTGTTTAGTTGTTTTTTTTGTGTTGTTGAATTGATCTTTATAGAATAATTCTACTTTAATTTCGTCTGCTGAAGCATTAAAAAGGTTCTTCTTAAGTTCTTTTTGTTTGTCTATTTTCAAGACATAATTAAACTTAAAAGCAGAACCAGGCTTTAACTCATTTAATTGTAGGTATTTTGGATAACTTTCCTTTCTCTTAATGTTGACATAGGTCGGGACTTTTAAAGAAATTTGGAAATCTTTAAATTCCAAACTTGAAGGGTTAGTTAGTTTAAAATTCAAGTAGATTTCGTTGCCAATTGTCTTTATGTTTTTGAAAAAGAAGATATCTTTAGAATCTGTAATATAAGACTCAATTTGCTCGAAAGATAATGTTTCATTTATGATTTTCGCATTAAGTTTATTTCTGTTAATGAATTTAAGAATAGTTTCTTTTAATTGCTCTGTGTTAACATTTAGAAATTTAGAGAGTAAATCCAATTTTATAGGATTGGATATTTTCGAATAGTACTTAATTTGATTTAAATACAGTTTATCATTTCCCTTTCCTATGAAATTTTTAAGCCGATTTATCAGTAATTCTTTTGAGGTGTTAAATTTGTTGATATATGGTCTCACATATAAGTTAAACACATTATTGTCTTCCAGTAATTTCTCTTTACCAAGAATGTTTTCAATTTGTTTATCAGTTTCTTCTATATAATTCTGTATTTGTCTTGTATTCATTTCAATTAACTTTTTTCCATCACTAAACTCATTAGTCTTTATTAAAAATTCTAATTTTGGAGTTAGTGTTTCAAAATTATCATTTAACTTTTTAATTCCTTCGATTCTCTCTGTAATAATAGATTGGATATGTCCTTGAAGGAGTTGAAATCTAAGTTCATTATCAATCCCATTTATCTCTTCATTATCAGAAATTTCCCCTGCGACTCTACTTTGTAGCATATAGTCGATTAAATCATCTTTTATTGTCTTAAATTGTCTATCTAAATCAATTAAATATTCCTGAATTTCAATTTTTATTGAAACCCATTTTCTTAACAGATCTTCGAAGATTTCATCAAACTCTACATTATTTATTAATAGTTCTCTTATTTCTCCATCTAACTTGAATAGTTTTTTTCTTATTTGGGTTATATAAGTGAATGTCTCATTTTCACCGTTGCTAACATTCATCTCAAGTTCATTTTCTTTTATGTAATCAAATTCAGCTTTCAGGATATTTATGCGATTATCTAATAGCTTGATTTCTTGATGTAAATCAGAGACAAACTCTTGCTTTTTTTCTTCACATATTTCGGAGATAAAACTTTTTATAATACTTAATTCTTCAATTATCTGGACTTTAGTATCTTCCCAATCTTCAATTAATCCAAAAGCTAATCTTTTAAAATCAAATTTATTAATTACGTTATCAAATTTTTTGATTTTTCTAAGAATCTTATTGTATTTTCTATTTAATTGAACTTCTGTATTGTTAAATTTAAAATTCTCAATATAGGAATTTAGTTTTTCTCTGAATTGCGCGGGAATTTTTTGAAATCTAACTATTTTTTTATGAAATAATGCTAATTCATAATTTATGCGTTCTATTGTAGAATCGATTTTTTTAAAGTTGGTATTAATATTTTCTAATGTAAAAAAGATCTCTTCCTTCACTTCTGGATCTTTTTCAATTTGTAAGGATTTGTTTAATTCAATCGTAATCCAAACAGCTATTTTGTGGTTTTTTAAAATGTAACATATATGGTTTAAAAAATTGATTGTTTGTTTTCTTTCTCTCCAATAACGCGACTCCAGTTGATATAATATTCTGGTTATTTCGTTCTCAATTTCAATTTGATATTCTTCAAATAACCGCTTAAAAACCAAAGCAATTCCTTCTCTAATGTTTTCAGAAGGGTTTTCTAATTCTTCGAACAAATAAGGAAATATTTCGGTAATATTTTTTTGACAGAGCTGATATAACGCATTTATTAATGAATTTCTATAATAAGAATGTCCTGTTTCTAACATTGAATTTAATAAATTAGCCCATATTTGGTCAAAGTTATTTTCTGCTATATTTACGAGAGCTTCTATTACTTTTGATTGAATGCGATAATCTTTTTCTTTTAAGAGGTTTATTAATTTTGGAATAATTGAGATTATTTCAGAAGACTTTTCCTTACCTATTTCACCAAATAACCAAATAATTAATTCTTTGACTCTATTTGCTTCGTTGTAAAGAAGGTTGAGTAGAATATAGAATAATTTTTCTTTAGATAGGAAGTACGTACCATGGATCTTTAGGAGTTCAGCAGCAGCTTTTGCAACGTCATCATCTTCATCTCTGAGATTTATTATTACCATTGATAATAATGGTTCTAAATTTCTTATTTTAGTATAATCTTGATTTAATATCTTCTGTATCGTTTTGATTACATTGAGTTTTACTTTCCAATCATTATCCATCAATTTTTCCGTGTATTCTTCAATTATTTCCTGAATTTCTTCTAAATCAATATGAAGTGTTAATATTAAATTTCCAATAATTTTTACAGTTAATCTTCTCACAGTTGGATCATGATCGTATAACCGTCCTCTGATTTTTTTGATTAAGTCTATTAATAAATTTGCTCTAGATAGACTTATTTGATACATTATCTCTAAAGAAACCAATCTTATCCAAGAATCAGAGTCATTAATAAAGTTCTTTACATTTTTTACAGTTCTTTCTGCTATTGAAGGAGATTTATCACAAATGAGGTTTAATAAACTAAGACATCTGTAAATTAGTTCTTTATCATGATGATTTTGATAATCTTCAATAACTCTAAATATTTCTTCAGCTGCTTCTTCATTATATCCGTTAAGGATTAACTGTTCAATTTTTTCAGTATTTAAGGTGAGCGACGTCAAAGTGGGATAAAATTATAATATTAAATTATTTTCTCAAAGATCATTTCTATTAAAAATATCTTTCAACTAGTATAAATATCTTTCAAACCATTAAAAAAAAGAGAATATTTGTAAAATTTAAAAAATAAAAATAAAAAATAGCGACCGAGAACTATTAATCAGTCATAAAATTCAATAATAGCTGTACCAGGAGTAGCAACTCTTTCCCGATATGTTAAGGTACCTTCCTCAACCTCTTTTGTTTTTACTAATCCACGTTCAATATCTTTTTCAGAGATATAACCTCTTTCACCTGCCTCAAATTGTTTTACTATCGCTCCATTCTTGTCTTTTATATCAACATTTGTAAAACTGGTTTGCTTAACATTAAAAAAAACTCTTTTCCCTTCAATTTTATTCACTGTAGCTTCTGTAATCAAAAGGTCATGACACCTTACCATGCCTCTCATTTCAACTTCAAATTCAATTATTTTACCATACTTCCCATGTTCAAGAATATCTTCAAAAAGCTTAGAAATAAAACCAAATGAGAATAACCCATGCGCAATAACTCCTTTTAGTCCTGCTGCTTCCGCTACGGCATCATTTACATGTATGGGATTAGTATCCCCTGAAGCCTTAGCATATTGTTTTAACAAATCTCTTGTGAGACTATCAAATTCGCTTTTAAGAACTTGTCCAACCTTTAAATCTGATATTTTAACCATTTCATTAATAACCTCCTTTTCTTATTCCAGCTGTTACCACTACATTACAGACAGTTTCATCATTTTGATTTTTGATCGTAGTTATTAATTCTGCAAATATCATCATATTTGCTTCAACTAACCACACTTTTCCAAATTTCGCAGTAGCTGTTAATTTATCTCCCGGTTTTACATCTACACAACCTTCCCAGTTATATTTATTCCCTGCATGAAGTATCATCCTAGGGTTTTTTACAAGCATACGTTCCTCTCCATTTTGAACAAATTTTGCCCCTGGAGCTAAAGTATACAGACTTTTTATGGTATAAGCGTTTGCATAAGCATGACAAGCAATAACGCCCTCTTCTTCAGGACCAACGTACTTTGGATCAGTTATACCGAAGCAATTTGCGAAATTCACTAAATTCCTATATCGCACGCTGATTTTAGCAATACCAGGTAAATCCTTCCCAGGAAGATTTTCTGTTAAGAATTCAGCATTTTTTTTCATTTCTTCTATACTTGACATCTTGATTTCACTTAATTTTACATTGTATTAATAATATTTTAGAATCAACTTAATTAAAACTTTAATTACAAAAATTTAGTCTGTACTTTTTGATAAATTTTTTTAGAAAATCAAGGTAAAATATTTACTGGTAAGAAAGAAATCTTCCCGATTCCATCATCTCACACGGCTTTATGTAGGATATTCCAGTTTTTTCTGCGGTTTCATAAAGTTTTTTTACCCATTCCTTATATTTTTCTTTACCTTTCACAAAAGGACCTTCGATAAAAGTACCTTTCATGATTACTTTATCAATTAATTCATAACTCTTTACAACTCCTTCTTCCAACAATCTGCAAGCTTCATTTAATTTTATCGCTGAAAATATTTCTGGATCTGAATTATCTCTTAAAAAATCCGTAGTTTTCTTTTCTAAAGGGGGGAGATTTTTTATTGGTCCATTTTCATTCCACTCATAAAATCCTCTTCCTACTTTTTTACCGAGTTTTCCGGCATTAAATAAATCTATAATCCTTTTACTAGGAGCAAAATCAGGAGAAATATTTTCTTCAAAATATTTAGCTGAATAATAAACAGTATCTATACCAATAGCATCGGCACCTTCAGATGAAAAACCTGCAGCATCTAATTGTTCACGGGAAATTCCGTTATCAATTGCTTGGTTGATTAACCAACTAAAATAGATCGCTCCTGTAATGGCAATCCGGTTTGCAATAAGTCCTGGAGATTCTTTTTCAAGTTGAACAGTAAACATTTCACCGATTAAACAGGGAAATTTTTGAGCAATTGCTAGACCTATTTCAAGGGATTTTTTCGAAGATTTATTCCCGGGAGTGATCTCAATTAACATTCCAAATATTGGAAAAAAAGTATGAAAATGCATACCGATTACTTTTTCAGGTCGACCTGAAAATTGAGCAATTTTAGTTATGCTCATTGTTGATGTATTTGATGCCAAGATTGTATGAGGTGGTGAAAATTTTCCCAATTTGTTGAAAACGCTTTGTTTTATTCTTAAAATCTCGGGAACAGCTTCGATAATAAAGTCTGCGTCAGCAACTCCCTTTGAAATGTCTGTTTCTGTTTCCAATCGACTCATAATGGTTGATGAATTAACTCCATTCGCGATTATGCCTACAGATTTAAAGTCTCTTAATTTTTTTTTAAAATTTATGTTTTCCCTTCTTTCAGTTGAATTATTAGAATCCGAAAGGAATTTCTTGAAATTTGTCTCGGATTCAAGAGCTTCTATTCGGTTTTGAATTGTTTCCTTAGATTTTAGGAGGATTTCATCCTTAAGATCGATTATCGTAACTTTTTCGTACCCTGTAAGCAGAGCAACTTGGGCGATCCCCGAACCCATTATACCACCCCCAATTACTGCCATATTTTTAATCTTATCTAAATCAACCAATAGCAAGCACCGTTTTTATTAATAAAAAACATCGATATTTTATTTAATTCTAGTATAAGTTTTCTTTTGAAGAGATTTTGATTCATCAAAAAAATCTGCAATTCTTTGATTATCAGAAGTACCGCTTAGAATCACACACGAGATTTTCCATTTCTCAATCAAAGTTAATAGATATGGATCTACTGGTCTTGATTGGCTTTTCAATTTATCATCCGTAATTTTAAACTTAGGTAATTTACCAGATTCTTTCATTTTTCTGAATTCCAATGCAGATATTTCTTTAATTACTTGATTCTTTTCATTTAAAATACCATCAACATCCTTTATTAAAAAACATTCATTTAATCCGAGCTTTTTTGCCACAAAAAGAGTTATTGAATCAGAAGTAACATCCCAACTATGTGGTAATTTGTCATTTTCTTTTAAGAATTGATATGGTAAAAATATACAGAAACTTTTACCGATTTCTTTTAATTTATCATACTCTTCAAAAACTTCTAATTTGGGAAATTTTTTACCTAATTCTATACCATTATAGTCCATTGAAATAATACTCATCCAATGAGCCATCTCGTCAGTGAATTTTAGTTCGCTATATACTTTTCTGATAAAGTTTGCAAAGGAACCACCACCAGGGATTAAAATTATTCTTTGGATTACATCTTTCCCGAATAATTGTGAAAATTGAGATATTGTAGAATTAAGATTCTCAAAATCTTCTAAAATTGTACCACCAATTTTAAATAAAGCAGTTTTATACTTCATAATCTTATGCATATATTATAATTGATAGTATAATGCTCCCGCTACAGCAAAAGCTGATGAGTTGATTTTGTTTGGAATATTTGTTATTTCCTCATAGCTACTAATATTTTGATACCCTAAATTTAGGAGAGATTTTCTAATCAAGAAATCAGCCGATAAGCCTGTTATAATGAATTTCGGATTATTCTCAAATTCTTTAAATCTAATTATTAATTTATCCATAAATGCTCTAATTTCTCTATAAACAATATCCAATTGTTTTTCATAAATATAACTGGCAATTGTGTTTAAATCATCCTTTGAAAGTGTTTCAATATCCATACACATTACTCTAGAGAGTCGAGCATAACAATCTTGTAGTGATTTTGAACGGTTATCAGCAGTATCATTTATATAGTCTTCTTCTGAAATATTATTTAAAATTCTATGAACATCAGAAATTAAAGCAAATTTTTCAAATGAAACACGTACATTTTTGCCTTTATAAGGAATATGATGAGTTATAGAGGGAATTGTAGCCCGTAAGCCTCCTGTATAAATTAATTCGTGATTCATTAGACGTGAAATGTCGTCATTTCCCATTGAAGCAGGTTTTGATTCGATAATAGGAATAATATCAATTGTGGTTGATCCCGCATCAATTAAAATACATTCAGGCACAAAATAACCCAAAAATAGAGCTGTAGATACCCAATTAGCTGCTGCGATTGAATAAGGCTCAGATTTAGCATTTGTATAATCAAGAAATGTTGGTTTATTTGATATAAATTTTAATTTATCTTTTTCAAATACTTTCCCTAATGCATCTAAGATTGTTAAGATTCCCTCTCTCTTTGTTCGGAATGCATCAGAAAGTTCGGCAGTAATGGTTATTGCGAAATAGTCAACATTTTCAAGTTGATAGTCATTCATTTCAAATAGTTTTGCTGTAATATTATGTAACATTTCTGGAATTTCTGTTTTAGTTTTTTCCCAGAATGGAAAATATTCCATATATGAGTATGATTTCACGATTTTTTTATCTTTGAAATGGATTAAAGCAGCCTTAGAATTCGCTCCACCAATATCTAAGCCTATTAAAATTATTATTAATTCCCCCGATATCTATCTTTTAAAACATTAATTAATGTATCTAAATTTTCTCCACTTAGAGAGTTTGTTAAATAAAACTTATCATCTTTAAGGCTTAGTTTTTCTTTCAAATATACAATTTCTGAGTCTTTAGCTAAATCCATCTTATTAAATACAATGATGATTTCGATTTTTCCTTCTTTAGAAAAATTTTGTTTTATTTCATGAAATAATTCAATTTGAGATGCGATATCATAACCACAAGCAGGTGTAGGATCAAAAACAAACAGAATTAAATCAGAGATTAATCTTAAAGCTAATATTGCCTGTAATTCAATTTTATTCCTTTTTGACATAGGACGATCTAATATACCAGGAGTATCTAAACATTGTATTTTAATATTCTCAAATCTCCCTTCTATTTCTAGATGTCCCATATTCAATTGTTTAGTTGTAAAGGGATATTCCTTAACTTCAATTTTTTTATTCGTAGAAATGTGTTTTACAATACTACTTTTACCTACATTAGGATAACCCGCGACTACTATACATGGTATGGTATAGTCAATTGTGGGGATCCTTCTTAAGTCACCTCTAATGTCGTTCAAATGTTTAAGATTTTTATCTTGTTTATTAATAACAGATGATATTCTACCAAAAGCTGCTCTTCTTAAACGATCTCCTTCTTTCGGGAACTCAATTTTTCTTAATCGGCTTAAATGCTCTCTTTTTAGTTTGCTTAGGATAGGTAAAATTCCGTTTAATTTACCTAGACTTAGTTTCAATTTGTCTATATCCACTAAAATAGATGCTAATTCTTTATAAAAATCAGGAAGATCGTCTATACTTGGAACCATTTTTATAATCTTTAAAATCTTATTCATCAACTCATCAACTGCAACCTTTATACGTTTAGATTCTTTTTTTTTTGCTTTTATTAGAATCGGAGCGTTTTTTGAAACTTGAGCTGAACTTTTCATCCCTCTCTTAAAAGCTATATCCAATAATTCCTTTGAATTTGGGACATGATAGAACTCATTAAAAGGATTTTTCATAATACTCTATAATTTTTTGTAATTTGAAATAAGAGAAAGAATTTTATTTATTGTTTTGAACGTAGGGTTGATATTTTCTTCTCAATTTCATAGATTTCATTAGAAAAGTTTATTACATCTTTAGGAACAGACTTATATATTTCTAAAATATATTCATATCTCCCTAATACTCTTGAATGTTTTCCTACTTTTTCTTCTTTGTCTGCTTTTTCCACCAATAATCCAATTTGTTCGAGTTTTCTTTTCATTTCCGGAGGTAGAGCTTTCTGCTCTAATAATTTTTTATCTACATACATTTCTTTTTCTTTTAAAACTTTATCAACACGTTGTTGGAAAATCTCTTCCCCTTTAGTTCTAACAACTGTATCTTGTGTTTCATATTTAACCAAGTTTTTTAACTGAGCAATTCTCTGATTAATCATTCTAGTTTTACCTTGAAATCCTAATGTTGAATAAATTTCTTGTGCTTCTTCTAATAATGATATTGCTGAAACGAAATTTTTATTTTTAAATTCGTCTTTAGATTGCTTTTCTAAGTTTTCGGCTTCTTTTTCCAGCTCATCATAAGGTCCTGGCATAAGTATCACATAATAATTCTAATTTATAATACTATAGCATATTAAAAAAATGCATAAACACGATATAGATTAAAGTTTCTAAAACATAAAAATGTATCAAAATTCAAATACTTAAGGTAAAAATCAGCAAATTTAATTAGAAGCAAACCTAAAAATAAATCAACATTCACATTTTTGAAATTACTTAATAACAAATAAAGGATCATCGATGAAAAAATATAAGATAGGAATTTTAGGTGCCACGGGAATTGTAGGTCAGAATTATATTAATTTATTACAAAATCACCCATGGTTTCAGATAGTTGATGTAGCTGCATCGCCGCGATCAGCAGATAAGATATATAAAGAAGCCGTAAAGACAAAATGGCAGATGCCATTTTCGATTCCTGAAAATGTTAAAGAGTTTGTTGTAAGAGATGTACAGGATTTTGAAAAAATTCCCGAAAATCTTAGTTTTGTCTTTTCTGCTCTCAATATGCCTACCAAAGAGCAAATAAAAGAGCTTGAAGTTAAATATGCCAAAAGAGGGATACCAGTAATAAGCAATAATTCCGCTCATCGTTGGACTCCAGATGTACCTATGATTATTGGTGAAATTAACCATGAACATGTAAATGTTATACCAATCCAACAAAAAAATATGGGCTTTACACAAGGTTTCATAGTTGTAAAACCGAATTGTTCACTTCAGAGTTACTTAACTCCGATATATGCTTTAGAACAAGCAGGTTATAAAGTTGATAAATTAATCATAACAACTCTACAGGCAGTTTCTGGAGCAGGTTATCCTGGTGTTCCTTCTTTAGATGTCGTTGATAATATTGTCCCTTATATTAATGGAGAAGAAGAAAAAACAGAAAAAGAGCCATTAAAAATCTTGGGAAAAGTGGGTGAAAACGGAATTGAAAATGATGAATCTATCGCCATAAGTGCTACATGTACAAGGGTTCCCGTATCCGATGGCCATACTGCTAGTGTAAATGTTAAATTTAAAGATGCTGTTCCATCAAAAGAGGAAATCATTAAAATCTGGAACTCTTTTAAATCGGTACCTCAAGAATTGGACTTACCATTTGCGCCAAAACAGCCTATAATTTACCTAGAAAACACAGACAGACCTCAACCAAAAAAAGATAGAGATAACGATAAAGGAATGGCAGTATCAGTAGGACGCTTAAGGGAGGATAATGTATTTGATTTTAAATTTGTGTCCTTAAGCCATAATACCGTAAGAGGAGCTGCGGGTGGTAGTATTTTGAGTGCTGAATTATTAGTAGCTAAAGGGTTTATAAATTAAATTGATAGCCTTGCTTATACCATAAATTTTTTCACTTTTACCTCTACTTAAATACGCTAAAATTCATGTTTATCTATTAATATTGGCAGGACAAGTTTTAAAAGAGCAATTGTACCTTTTTTTTGGATTAATTTATATAATGGTAATTCTGGAAATATATAGAAGAACTTTTGCCTTTTTAACATCTTTAAAGTTCTTATTTTTGAGATAGGAGCATATTTTGAATGTTTAAAAATAAAATGTTTAATAAGATTTTGAAGTAAAAGTTTGTCAATTATAATTATGCTTGACAGAAAACCATATTTTTCAGAAAGTTTATCCCGTATTGATTCTAAACTTTCGATTCCCCCATTAGTAAATAAGTCTTCCTTAGTAATTGAATTAATTTTGACTAAAGTCTTATTTTCAATTTCAAAAAGGAGTATATAATCAGTAACTTTCTCCAAATAGTTAAAATTATTAAGATTAAGCTTTTTGTATTTTTCAGTATCTGAAATGATCAGTAAAATCTTTGAATTTAATCCAAACCAACTCTCAAATAAATTAGAAATTAAATCAGGTATTGCCCAATGGGAAAGTTTTCGAAGGTTCAAATTAAATCCAATAATTCTTAATAGAAATCTTAAAAGATTATTATAAATAATAGGTTTTGGTCTTAAAAACCAATGTTTCTCAAAACTTCGATATGCAAATAAGATCTTTTGAAAAATTAGTAGCAGATTTTCCTCCCTAATATTAACCGGTAAATTAATTAATTCTGTTAAGAGTGAAATTACATACCTTTGATTTATAAAATAAGCATTATCTGTTTGTAAACGTTCTCTAACAAGTTCTAAAATTTCATTTTCATTTAATCCATCAAGATTTATATCTAACTCATTTGGGAGCATTAATTTTAATCTTAAATACGGAGTTTCAGACTTTGAAACTATTATTTTCTGCAAATGTAAAATAATAATCAATTCTTGAGAACCGAATATAATTGAGATGTTAAATTCGGGTAAAAGGGGGTAAAATATTTTAAAAAGGCTATTCAACTGGTACCCGTTTAAAAAGTTGATAATATCCTTTAAGAATCTAAATATTTTTGGTTCTGGATACAGTACAAATAAATCTTGTTTAACTAATTTTTGGATTAAATCAAGGAATTTCAATAACAGCATATCGAAAGGTAAATCTTCGATATCTATACAATGTTGATTAATGTAGGTAATAGCTTTTTCTTTGAAAACTCGAATTGATGAAACTCTTTCTCCTTTCTTTTTTATCAAACCTCCCAAAATTCTATCATAAAATCTTTCAATATCTTCAAAGTCTTTTTTGTGAACTTTAATAATATCATGTGGAAATATTTCTATTGATTCATGAATACCAGCTTTCTTTGTCTTATATAAATATGATTTAATAATTTTTTTTCCATCATCAGATATTATTATATCTAAGATATTCTGTTGCGAATTGATAAATTTTGGATAAAGGGTCTCAAATAGATAGTATAAAAGATATGGATTAACTTCTATTGGTGTTAGAGGTATTCTTACCTTATCATCTACTAATTTGAATTTATCTCCTAATTCAATATTTGAATTATAATTAAGTATTTTTAACCAATTTTTTTGAAACTTCTTGTTAATCAATTTTCTAAATAACCCCCATCACTCTAAGGTTTTCTTTTTCTTTCGGATTAACTATTATTTCTAATAATTTCCTAATAAAAGATAAATTTGGTAGGTTGTTCTTTCCGTAGTACTTAATTAGTAATTCTAAACAATCTAGGATATCAGGTGGGCATCCTGGTAACTCCAATATTTTTTTATTTGTTTTTACCTTAATTTTTTCCTTTTTTTGAGAACCTGATTTTTTTAATTTCTTAGATTTTTTCTGATTTGCAGTATTTTTTTTTGAAATCTTTTCTATCTTTCTAAAATTGCATTTTTTCGTGCTTCTTATAGCACAATCCCCAAATAACAATATATTCTTAAAATATTCTGGTTCTAAAGGATTTTGACCTACCAAAAAGGCATTATTTGGATTATATTTCAAGTCTTTTGTCATATATGTTTTCATAAAATTTAACAGATGATAAGCCTGCTTATAACATCCAGAACAAAATCGGCCTGAATTTACTAGTAGGTTCTTCAGATTAATGTTTTCGAGTTTTGATATACATAAATCAATAATGATATTATTATCTTCGATTTTTTCACCAAGAAGATTTATTTTCTGAGGATCTATAATACCTAACCCTCTTTGATTTGCTGCCAAAATTAAATCATAGTCTTGATTATCAATATTCAACAATTTTAAGGTGATTAGATCAACAGACACGGCATTATTCCCAATAACTGCTATTCCTGTTTTTTTTAAGTTAGAATCTCTATAAATATAAGGTCCAGCACTTTCTAATAAATAAAAAAAATCATTAATTACCAAATTCGGTTGTTTAATAGTAGAAACATCAAGAATATTTGAGATTAAATCGTTTTTATATTGATCAAAAGAAATATAATCATTGTCTAGATTTTCATTGCTCCCAATTTCTTGATATTTTGGAGAGACTATTGAATATGAATTTAAAAGAGAGAGATTTAATTTGAATAAAGGATTAACATTGACTTGATTCACAATAATGAATTTATCTGAATCGGTTATAATTTTTGGAACGAGATATTCTTTTTCATTAATGGTAACCATTAAAAAAGACTTATTTTTTATTTCATTCAACCGATCTTTCTTAAAATCTTTCTCTTTAAAGACATTACTATTATCTATAAACACTAATTCGGCCCCGAGGTTACTAAAATAATCTTTTAAATTTAACAAATTTGAAATTGTATCAATTGAGATACCTTTAAAGGGAAAACTGCCTGCGTATATTTTACTAGCTCCAGCTTTTTTACAAGAAGTTATTAATGATTCAAGTACATCAAAATTAGTATTTGTGGGAAAACCAGTAGGTAAACACAAATTAAATTTAATAAAGACTTGATCTCCCTTCTCAATGAATTTATGGATCCCACCAAGTATTTCAATTCCCTTTAAAACAGTTTCTTTCGGTGTATCCCCTTTAACTATCGCTACTTCTGTGTTCTTTAGGTCTGATTGTTCTTTCATGAAAATAATTTACATAACTCATTAATTAAATTAATAATATTAAATAATGAATTAATTGAATTTTAAGTTAAGTGATGAATTAGATGTTTAATATTAAAATAGACAATTTGGATGTCGAGATCCAACAGGATACAATTGGTGTTGATATGGGACAGAGTCTTTCGAAAATAGTATATTTAGAAAGCGGGATATTAAATTTTTCATACTTTCTTACTCAAACTCAGTCAAGGTCTTTAGAAGACACCTTAAGGTCCAGAATAAAACATTACAAAAAAATAAATTTCACAGGAGGAAAAAGTTTCAGCTTATTTCAGGCGTATTCAAAAAAATTTGAAGTAGAATTAATAAATGAATTTGAAGCTAACGCTAAAGGAGTTGAGATACTTCATTTATTAGAAAAAAGGAAGGAATTATCACCATCATTAATCGTGGCCATCGGAACTGGAACTTCTATGGTTTCTAAAAAAGATTCAATTAAACACTTAGGAGGTACTGCTATGGGAGGTGGCTTTTTTATGGGCATTATTAAAGCCTTGTTCAATTTAAATGATTTCCAAGAAGATTTAAACTTAGCTAAAAGTGGAAATAGATATAATGTTGATTTAAAAGTCTCTGATATCTATGATCCTGATGATAATAGAGTTGATTTATTATTCAGGGAATTTACAGCAGCAACCTTTGGGAAAATTGATCTAAATTATAACATGAATAATTTAAAAAAAGAAGATTTTATTAATTCATTGATATGCATGATTGGAGAAAATATAGGCACGATTGCAAACTTGATGGCTGATACTAATGATATTTCTACAATCGTTTTCTGTGGTGGCTTTTTAAGAGAAAACAAAATTGTAAAGAAAATTTTATCCATAATGTGTAAAGTTAATAGAAAAAAAGCAATATTTTTAAAGAATTCTGAATTTTGCGCTGCAATTGGCGCTCTCTGTTTATAAAGTGTGCGCCGATTTGGAGATTATTACTCATCGAATTGATAATTCTCGTAAAAACACTATAAATCGGCGCATGGTAAATATAACTTACTTTCTATTAAGTAGCTTGTGAATGTTTTTTTAACAATTCATCATTAGTTTTTCCCATTTTAATAGCTAGCTCAGCTATGATGGCATCCAAATAAGCAAATGCGGCAATTTCAAACATAGTACCCTCCGGAGCTAATACCGCATCATCACCAAAGGCTTTATCTCTTTTAGTTCTACCTTTCAACTTGATGGTTATATCGCCTAACCTACCAATTACTGTTTCTGGGTGCGATGTAATAGTTATTATTCCATAAGGTTTAATTGCATTCACATAATTATTTAATAAACTTACAACTATACTTGTAGTACCAGAACCAGATAATACAATTAAAATATCTTTCTTTCGAAGCGCAGGCATACTCGCAAGATTTGTTACTATATGAACTTCTGCCCCTAAATGAACTAACCTTGTGGCAAAGCATTGCAATATGAAGGCACTTCTCCCTGAGGCTAATAAGAAAAATCTACGTCTATTTACTAATCCATCATGTACTAAATCTATAAATTTTTGGGTGTATTTGAAATTTTTATCTAAATGATCAATGTTAGCTTTAATGTTATTCATTATTAGCTCCATTGACTGAAAAAGAATTTTCTTTGCCTCTCCATTTACAATTATTTCATTAGTTTTAGTCATTTTTAATATTTATTCAATTCTTTGGGGTATATTTTAAATAATCATAGAAAGAAAATATAGATTACGGTATATTATTAATTTCTTAGCAAAGTTTTTAAACCCCAATATCAAAGAGTTAATCTATGATTTAATATAAATCTGTGTAAGTAAGAATTTCCTTTGCACTATTTATAAATTTGAAAATTATATCTGATAAATACTATGACTCCTCAGCTGTTATGGTATAAAAAAACTTTTTCATTAATTATTTTTTATATAATTCAAGAAAGAACAATGAAATTTAATGTAATCTATTATCAGTTTAAAGAAATAAAGAGAAAAAGGAAAAAAAAGGAAAATTTTTAAGAATTTGTCTTATCCATCAGATGTTCTTTTACTTATATTTGATTGATAAGAGTAGGTCGTTCTTTGTTATCTTTTTTCTATTCGCATGCATTGTGAATGTTCTTGCTTGTTCAGTCAAAACAGTTGCGGTTTTTTCCAAATGATCGATTAACAAATCAACTGCGTTGCGAGCTACGATTGATGCACCTTGTTGTTTCATTAATCTCCTGATTGGAGACCATGCAAACGAATGTTTCTTTTTAGCCATTTTTTATTCCTCCAAAATTTTTAGATTTAAATCTTAAAATTTAAATTTTTAATTTTTTTGTAGTTTATTTTTAAAGTGTCTTAGATAATAATATATCTGAAGAGTTATTTAAATGTTATGACAAAATCAGCAGATTAAGAACAGTTAAATTAAAAAAAAATCACGACAAAAAATTGTGGTTTTAATTAAAGAGTCATCACCCATGATCATCCCATGGTTGATCATTGAAAAAATATGAATTAATTTTTTTAGAATCACAATGGTTCGGATTCCAATATTGGTTAATTGGTTGTTAAGATTGGTTTTACTATAATTTAATGGGGAATTAAAAAATTTTTAATTGAACTTAACAATCCCAATTGAGTGGGATATTATTAATTATGTGATCATATACGCGATAATCATCGAAAAAATATGAATTAATTTTTTTGTACACACCATAATTCAAATGAGAAGAGTGAGGAATTTTTCTATATTTTCTTTTTCAATATGGTTTAGTGGAGAACTAAAAAATTTCTAATTAAACCAAACCATCCCTATCAAATGTCATATGATTATTTGTGTGATCATAAACATTATATCATAACTGAACTAAAAAGTAAAAATTAGTTGCAATCTATAGATCATATGATTAATTGAAATATGAAAAATAATAACAGTTGAATTGAAATAAAATCTTTTAATTTATTGAAGTAGATTGTTAAACATTATAATTTAAAAGAAAAATTTTAATTAGTTCTGTTTATTTATAATTACAAAATAAACATAATAATTCAATAATTATAAGTGAATATTTTATGGCTCAGCAAATTATGGTTCCTGGCGCGTGTGGTGTAGCTATCAAATGTAAGGACGGTGTTGTTCTTGGAAATGACCGACGGGCAACTTGGGGGTACACAGTTACAAACAAATCAACAAGAAAAGTGTTTAAAATAACTGAATATATTGGAATGGCCGCTTATGGATTAATTGGGGATTTTCAAATTCTTGTAAAAATCCTCCGAGCGCAAGCAAACCTGTACATATTAGACGCAGGTGAACGAATTTCTACTAAAAGTATGGGAAAAATGGTATCAAACTATTTATATTCAAGGAAAATGATGCCATTGTACACCAATTTGGTTGTTGCGGGTATGGATATAGGTGGTCCTGAATTATATACACTAGATGCGATTGGGAGCTTAATGCCAGATGATTATGGAACTATTGGAACTGGAATGTTGTTGTCAATTGGAATTCTTGAGGCTGAGTACAAGCCCAGCTTAACCGTTACTGCTGGCGAAAAATTAATAGAAAAAGCAATAAGGAATTCTATTTCACGGGATGTAATGTCTGGTAATGGTATTGATATTTTGACAATAACGAAGGATGGAGCAAAAGAGAAGTATTTAGAGGTCAAAGAATTAGGTGAATAACTTTCACAGCTCTTTTTCTTAGAATTTAATAATTTACCTAATAATCATTAATAATTTATTGTATGATTTCTTCCATTTATTATGTATTAGAATCCAAATCGCGGGTAAAATAATTTTGAATTTAACCAATAACACCTTCAATGATACTAGAGAAGTAAGAACATTTACTAAGGATGAAATTCTCGAGATTAAAGGTACGTTAACAAAACTTAAATCAAAAAATGCTGAGGAATCAGAAATTACTGAATTCATTGAATCGAAGTTAAATTTATCATCTCCTATTTTGAATTCATATTCTAAGTATTTAGAAGAAATAACCGCTTTCTTAAATGTGTATATAATCAGTTCTGAGGTAGAACTCAATTATAAGTATTATTATCATTTAAAATCCAGGATTCTAACGGAATTAAATCAAATAATAAACAATTTACAAAATTTAAATTCAAATTGTTCTAACATAAAACGTTTAATTAAAAATGGTAACGTAATTTTAAACAATTTATTATCAAATATACTTGACTTACTTCGCCAAAGTAATGATATAGCGTCTAAGATAATAACTTCATTAAAAGAAACTCAGAATCTTTATGATGATCAACTTTATTTATGGACTGAAATAAACAAAATTAAAAATTTAAACTTTAAATTAAATGAAATTCCAGAAGCTTTGGAAAATTGGAATGAGATTAAAGAGTTATATACCTTTATTAAAAGCTTAAATGAAGTATTTATTAAAAAAAGAAAAAAAGATAAGCAAGAATTTCTATTAACATTTCATTTTGATGAGCTTTATCAATTTTTTTTATCAGAAGATGAAAAAAAAGTCAAGTTCTATTCTGATTTAACTTATCTCTTAAATTTTAATAAGATCATTGAAGAATATCAAGGGGATGAGTTTATAAACATTCTTGAAAGGAAAGAAATTATAGAAAATCTCAAACATTTCGTAAAACCCCTTCTTAAGGAGTTAATATTAGAAAAATTTCAAGATATTATTGTGGAAATTGAGGATTTCAATTTAAAAGATAAACATGTAGATATCGAACTCAAAACGTTAAAGGATCAGAAAATTGGGGTCTTTGTTCCTAAATTAGTAGATTACTATATTCTAGGATTGGAAAAGAAATTCCAGGAAAAGATACACGATGATACTGAAACCGAAGAATTCGAGAAGATAGCAGACTTTTATTATACAAAAATAGATAATTTTTATTCAAAAATTCAGGAAATCGAAGATTGGGTTTTAACCTTAGAAAATTTTCTTATTCCATACGATAGTATTACAGAATCATATAGGAAGATTTTTACAAATGTATCTTCTGAAATATATCGTAGAAAAAATGAATATTTATCTTTCATCAAAACTGTCAAAGATGAAGATGTTAGAGTAAATATTAGAAAATTTATCAAAGAAAAAATATCAGAACTTAATGAACTAATCAGAACATATGAAGATGAAACATCATTAATAATTAAAGAAGAATTTCCTCAACTAAAACAAATTAGGGAGATTCTAAGTCGATATAGCGCAAAAATTAAGAAAATAAAAGACGAGGTATATAAAATACTTGATTCTAAAAAGACTCAAGACATTGATATTTACCAATTAATAAAATTTTGGGAAGAAAATTTTAATCGTAAAAGACAGCAATTAACTTTTCTTATATCTCTTTTGATAAACAAGTTATTTAAAAGTTTTAAGGAATTACTTGATAAAGAAGGATTTTTATTTGCAACTATTACTGAGATTTCTGAACAGACTGAAAATTTTGAAGAACTACCACTAAATTTTGCGTTATCAGCATTCCTTGCTGAAAAATTAACTGAGGATGAGTTAAGAGAAAGAATAGCTGAAATAAATTCAAAGATCAATCATTTAAATAGCTCTCTTGGACTTTATCAAGTAGAATTATCAAAATTAGAAAAGATTTTGGCGAATCGAGTAAAATTGAGCAAAGGAATTTCAGATTCAGAAGTACAATGCACGGTTTGTCACAAATATATTAACTTTGCTAAGGGTCAAGTTATTACTTGTCCTTTCTGTGGTAGTACATATCATTATCTTTGTGTTGCATTTTGGCTTTCAAAATATAATTCGTGTCCAATGTGTCAAAATAATTTTCTTGAGCCTCATTCAAACTTATTTGAAGGTCAAGAAGATCAAGAATTAGAAAAATATTAAGTTATTTTTCTTGGTATTCAATTTTTATGAAATTCGACACTTCATTTCCTCTAACAGAAAAACCGGAGTCAAGAAAAAGCGTTAAAGCATGTAATGGTACATTATTACTTGTATGACAATGAATATATCTTAAAGGCCAATGGTTTATTTTGGATGTGTCAATATTCAATATGTCAATATCTTTGCCGTAGATTTTTTTTTGGCATACTGGACAAATGGCTAATAGTTTTCGTATAAGAAGTTTACGAAATTCATTATTTGTTAGATTTTCTTCCATGGAGATCAGAAAAATAAGTCTTATTTAAATTACGATCCTAATTTCTGAGAATTAATCATTAAAAAGCTCTAAAATATATGAATAATATTTGGATCATACACTAGGTGGAAACAGAATTATATTAAAAGACAAATACAATCCGAAGATTATCATAAAGCCTGCGCAAATAATTAGAACATATTTGTAGATTTTAGGATTTAACGTCTTCCCTCCAAGATATACAAATGTAGATATTGGTAAGTACCACACAATATCTCCTAATTCATGTCCTATAAAAAAAAGTAAGAGTGCAATTGGAGTTGCGAATGTAATGTTAAAATTAACCAAAAATCCTAATCCAACTACAGCCCACCAAAATGTCCAATATGGGTTGCTTAGGCTAACAATAATGCCACCTATAAAACTATTTCCTTTATACCCTTTTAGGTTATTATCTTTAAGATTGAAATCCACACTAGGATCTGACTTGATAGTATCTTTAATAACTAAAAATCCAAAAATGAGCAGAAATATTCCTCCAATAATTCCGATTAATGTTAAGAATATTATGTTCTGAAATAATAATGATGCACCAGCAAGGAGAACAAGAATCAAAATTAATTCAATTAGAGCATGCCCTAGTATTATGAAAATTCCTGCAAGATAACCCCGTTTTTGTTGTAAAGATTTATATATTGTAAAAGTCAACAACGGTCCGGGTGTTAATGCACCTGTTAAGGCAACTAAAAAAGAGTAAAGAAATATATTCAACATAATTTTCTTATAATGAATGGAATTTCAAAATCATCCGATCAATCTACTTACTACAGCTAATACAACTACAACTATAATAAGAATCGGAATAGTTAACAGCAAAAACCAAAAATAAGCTTTAAAAAATCCCTTTCTAAATGCTTTAACACCATCATTCCAATCTTGTTTTGTTTTTTCCTGCCAATTATTAAAATCTTGACTAACCTTATTCTTATAAACGTCCCATTGTTCTTTTGATTCTATTTTCTTTTTTTCCATATCAGCGTTCCATTCTTTAACTTTATTATCCCAATCTTGTTTGGCATCTTTAAAGAATGTGGTGGCCTTATCTTTATTTTCTTCCCACAATTCTTTGTTTTTCTTCGATTGTTCCTCTAATGATTTCTGAAATTTTTCAAATCCTCCTTTAAACCCGTCAATTAGGTTATTCCATCCTTTTCGAAAAGATTTTTCATCTGTTTCTTTTTGGTTAGATTCTCCAAAATTATTTTCTTCATTCATATTTCTTCTTTAATATTTATTTTTATTTAAATTCAGTAAATAAATTTCATTAATATACATTATTTATTTATAGTTAAAGCTTCGAATAAATTTTAATACAGGATGAAAAAATAATGGAATTTAATATTCTTAAGAAAACTCCACTCTATAATGCCTATTCAGAATTAGGCAGAAGACTGTTTTTACCCCAAGGAATTTTTCATTGGTCAGGAAGAGCAAAAAAGGAAGCAGAATTAATTGGAACAATAGGAACTGCTTATGGATTTGAAAAAGATTTTATTGAAGGAGGTAGTTCTGATTGGTTACCATGTTATCTTAATGAGATCTCAGAATATACCCGCTTAAATGTTAAGCAAATTGTCCCTTATGCTTCTATAGGAGGATTAATTGAAATAAGAGAAATTTGGAAAGACTGGATTATAAGAAAGGCAAAATACGATAAAGAAAAGGAAAAAGATTTATTATTAAGATTGGAAAAATATATTACAACACCAGTTATCACAGCAGGGGTCACTAATGGAATTTATCATAGTTGTTCCTTATTTTTAAATTCTGGTGAAAGTATAATTGCTCCTAATAAGAGATGGGGCAATTATGATAATATAATTGAGAAACTTATTGGTGCTAAGATTAAGTCTTTTGAATTTTTTAAAGATCAAAATATTAATCTTGAAAGTTTGGAGTCTGCTATTAATGAAGTCGCGAAAATTCAGAAAAAGATTGTCATTATTTTAAATTTTCCAAATAATCCGACGGGATATGTCCCTCTTAAAAAAGAAGTCAATGAAATTGTATCTCTTTTACGGGAACAGCAAAATAACCAAGAAAAACCAATATTTGTAATAGTAGATGACGCGTATGAACCTTATGTTTATTCGAATAAAGCATCGAATAGATCTATTTTCTATGACTTACATCAATTAGATGAGAATGTTATTCCTATAAAGCTTGATGGAATTACTAAAGAACTCTTAATGTATGGAGGAAGGATTGGGTTTATAACTTTTGGATTAAAGCCAAGTTGGGTAAAAAATGATGAGGAACTAGAAAGCCTTAAAAGTGAAATTCATAATAAATTAGAAGGTTTCAATCGGGCAACAATATCTAATTGTAACCACTTCTATCAAAGTATTACTCAAAAATTATTTAAAGAAAAAGGTATTGAGAAATTTCTCTCATCAAGGAAGAAGGTGAATGATTTACTTAAAAAACGGTATGAGAAAATTAATTCAGAACTAATTAAAATCAACAATCCTGACATTTCGATTGACCCAAATTCGGGAGGATTTTTCCTATTTTTAAATTTGAATCCTAATAAAATAAGGGCAAATGAATTTGGAGATCATTTATTACGAAAATATAAAGTAGGGATAATTCCTATCGAAAAACCAGAAGAAAAAATAAATGGGATTCGAATTGCATATTGTTCAATCGATCTTAATGATATACCCGAATTGGTAAGAAGAATTAATCTTGCTCTAGATGATTTTTAGTTTACGAGGAGTATTTTTTCACACAAATTTTTATAAGCCTAGTTTTATAATACATTTAAAGTAAAAATTTAAAAAAAATTAAAAGTGAAAATTTTATATGAAACTATTTCTAGTAGATCAAGGTGAATTAAAAGAAATTTCCAAGCTAATCTTTTCGAGCGGGGACGTTTACTTACTTGACGCAGAGAAAACCATCTTCGTTTGGATTGGAAATAAGTGCTCGGTGGATGAAAAAACTGCTGGAGCTGCTCAAGCAAGAACATTAGACCAACAACGTGGTGGAGCTGCAAAAATAATTACTGTAGACCAAGGCTTTGAGACAAAAGATTTCCTTGGATTACTTGCTCCTATGGGAGTTATGAAAATTGTAGAAAAAAATTATGCCAAAACACTGCTTAAAGACGTAACTACTGGTGATTTTGCGCAATTCCATGAGTGGAAGAACATCCTTTATCGAGTCTCATCCGAAGAATTCGAAGATATAAATACTATGAAAATGATTCAAGTACCATTTTCTAAAAGTTCACTTGAATCAGAAGATTGTTTTGTTGCTGATTTAGGAAATAAAGTGTATATCTGGCAAGGAAAAGCATGTACTACTACTGAAAAGGTCAGAGCGGGTCAATGGGCGCGATCTATAGACTCTGATAGGGCCGGATTACAGCAAGAAACAATCTTTGAAGAAAGTGATGACGTAGACTTTCTTGCTGCTATTGATAAAGGAGAAGACTATAAAGAATCTGATGCCATACAATTAAAAGCTGAATCTGTGTTAGAAGGAGAAGATGAAGATGATAAAATTGCCGCAGCAATCCAACCGGAATTTAAATCAGAAGTCAGAGAAGTAACTCCAGAAGAAATCAAAGCGGATATCTCAGAAGTAAGGGCCTCTGCTGCTGCTCCAGGAATTCCTGGAAAGACAGACACTTCAATTTTAACTATCGAGAAAATCGAAGGGCGTAGAAGATGTCCCGAGTGTGAAACAGATGACCCCCATATGATTCATGAGAGTGTTGATAAGTCTAATGTGATTTTAGACTATCCTCGAGTTTATGGAAAGAAGTACTTGTGTGGTAATTGTGGAGTTCAATGGAGAGAGAAGTAGCCCCCAAATTTAAATTGTATTTATCTTTTTAATCTTTTTTTTTTAAAAAGGGCTAAGTTTATTGATTTTGTAAAAATCATAGTATAAGATAATCAGGATAAGGAAATTGGGTAATTATTATTCCAATAGTTGAGCCTTGGCATTACTATGTAGATTAGCACCTTTAATGTATATTTGAAAACGAATATATCGATATCTAAATTTATAAATACAATGTTTTGACATTTAAACACTATAGACATGTATGATGAAAATAGATGGGGACTGGAAGGATGGGAAATCCCAATTGATGAAATTATCATTGAAGAAATTATTGGGGAACTACGCAAGATATCTCAAAATAATTCAGAAACTATTGCAGCAGCATTTTCTGAAGGAGCTAAAATATTATATTCTACAGACAATTGGGATATAAAACAAGAAATTAAAAATATTATTTCTCATTGGAAGTCGGGAAAAAAAGCCCAATTTATAACTCTTGATGGTATCAGATACTCAATATTACTAATGGAACGAGAAAGAATAATAGCTGTGTCAATATCTGAACCAAGATATTTCACAGCATTAAAATCAAAATATAAATATTTCTTGTTCTTGACCTATATATTAAGAAGAGGAGTTTCAATATCAAAATTTATAGATACGACATTCGGTAATCTTTTAAAATTATGGAAGATGTATTTTGGAAAGAGCTTGTGAAATGAAAATGGTGCACAAAAAGAGTTCGAAAGAGTTGTAATATTAAATGGTAATTTTTAGATAATCATATGTTTTGCACTATGTTTAGGATCGAAGGATAAGAAAATACCTATGTGATAATTGCGGAGTGCAATCTTTTTTCATTGATTTAATATAAAGGATGAGATTTACACACCTTTTATTCATGATTTTTGCATATCTCTACGCATTAACTTAATTTTTTTCTTTAGATCTATTATTTCATTATCTCTACTTTCAAGTTCAGACTCGAGTTTGAGTTTCTCGTCTTTTATATCCTGAATATCACCTAAAATCTTTTCTTCAATTTTATTATATTCATGGAGTTCAGCATCTATTTTCTCATATTTTTCTTTAAAAGCTAATATTTCATCGTTTTTTCCATCCAAAACATTCCTCAAACTTCCTAATTCTACTTCGAATTTTCCAGTAAGATTCCCTGACGTTCTATGGGCATCTTCCAATTTTTCTTCAAGCCGATTTATTAATTCCGAATTTGTAATATTCTTTTGTTTTAATTCTTCCATTTCTACAACTAATTCTTTATTTCGCTCTGTTTTTTTCTCAAGATCTTTTTTCACTAAATTAAACGTCTCGTGTTGTTGTTGGATTTCTTGTATTTGTTGATTAGCTGTCTTTAACGAATTTTCAAGGGCAAAAATAGTTTTCTCTTTTTCAGTTATAATTTCATCCTTTTTCTCTATAAGTACTTCGACTTTTTGAAACTTCGACTTTTGAATTGTATCGCTTTCAAGATATTGAAGCTGTTCTTCTAACTCTTTAATTTGAACATCTTTTTTACTAATCAAATCAGTTTGACCTGATTGGAATTCCTCAATTTGAGATATTAATTCTTTTATTTTTTGAACCTGATCATCTATAATTTTCTGTGATTTGTTAGATTCTTCGTCATGAAGAGTATTCAATTGTTCTATTTCATCATTTTTACTCTCAATTGTTTCATATAGTTTTTGTATTGCTTGATCTTGATCTGATTTGTCTTCTGATTGTTTTGATAAGTTTTGAATATTAGATTCAAGATTCTGTATTATTTCAATTTTTTCATTAATAAGATTATTCTTGTCATTAATTTCCCCGATTAATCTCTTGTTTTCTTCTTTAAAGAAATTAAGCTGCCCTACAAGATCTTCATCTGCTTTCGGAACTTCCTCTTCTTCCGTTTCTTCCACCCATCCAAGTTGGCCTAAAGCCTCAACAATTGATTTATCTTCTTCTTCGTGTTCTTCTTGCTCATCTGACATATGAATTAAAACACCTTTCGATCTATTAAATTTTTTTATTCCATATGATAAAAAAATCAAAAGGTAAAATTTTGATGATTAAACATTAAAAACAAATTTGCGATCTAAAAAGAATTTCGTTAAATACCCAATGGATAAAGCAATTATAAAGCTTACTTCTAAGGGAGTATTAAGAAAATTAGTTAATATAAATTGAATCCCAATGTTTTCAATAGTTGTAAGAACAGCAAACCCGAAATATTTAATAAATTCTATTGAGGTTTCTCTCAGTTCTGTTCCACCTCCTTTAAAAACTATATATTTGTCTAAGAAAAATTTAATAATATAAGTCACGCCGACAGCTACAATAGACCCAATTAATTCTGGCATATTAAATGGGTCAGTCGAACAATATAATGTTTGAAAAAAATCATTTCCTCCAAAGATGTCACATATGGAAGGTGCAATTATTAATTGATTTAATTTCTGGATTAGATAATTTAGCCCGATCATTAATGCAGCGAAAATAAAATACAGTGTCATTTGCCTTTTAATATCATTTTCTTCTGTCAATTTTTAACACATCCTAAGATTTATTAAACATTTCACCACATTGATGGTGGGATTTCATCAGGATTCATTTATATATATAGGCGAGCTTTATCTCCCTATAATTATTTTTGAATACGTTCCTTCCATGAATTTGTTCTTTCAGAAGAATTTTCCTCTTCCTTACTTGAAGGTACCGCATCTGAAACTTGAAATGAAATTCCAGAAGTTTGTTGTGTTGGAGAAACTAACTGCATGATTTCTCTTAAATAACTTTGGGTGGAAACATCTTTTCCCGTAATTCTTTTATAAAGTTTTTTTATCCCAAAAATAATTAGTGAGAAACTGATAGAAAATGTGAAATAAATTGCTACCCATCCATTACCAAAAATTAACAATGGAAAAGGTAATAAACCACTATCATAATCTGCATAAATAAATCCAAGAGCAGCAAAGATCCCTATAAAAATAAAACATCTTAAACATAATGGAACAAATTGTTTTAGCATAATCTGTTTTGTAAATTGCATTGTTTCACGTTGTAACTTTGCCATCGTTTGTATGTCACCAATAACTTGAGCATTTCGCATCCGTTCTTGAAGGTTTGAAGCACGTTCCTTAAATTCTGTTATTTTTTCTTTTGATAAACCTAATACTTTGTTAAAGATCATACCTAAGATTATCACGCCAATGGTTATTAGCATGATTTGAAGTATTATTAACGCATTTGACATAAAAATATCACTATACTAGGAAAAACACGCTTTCAATTAAATTTTTTGAAATTAATTTTTTATTTAATTTATGATTCAGATCTTTACAAGGAATAAACCATTATAATCATTATTACACTTATTTATCTCAAATTACCATCTAAAAACCCTTTTATGTATTTAGAATAAACTGTTTTCCAACGAGTTGGAATCGATGATGCTATAGCACAACCTAACCGGCAATTTTCACAGAAATTATAACTGTCATGTTTCTTCATAATATCCTTAACTTCCTTTGAATAATAGATATTATGTAATGAATGTTTCAAGGCATCAAAACTGGATATTGGATGGATTTTGCAAGGATAGTGAACATATCCATCATGGCTAATAAAGATATATGCTTCAGCGACATGGCAACGTAATGTTTCTTGATGATATAATGGATAACCCCCGAATCCTCCATTTTCAACTACTTCAATAGAAATAGGATCTGTTAAAATATTTTTATATCTTCTTCTTAATGAACGCATTAAATTTGCCCAAATAGAGATTTCTGGTATTAAATCATAAATGTTATCGATTTGGTAACTATTTTCAGGATAATCCCTTATAATATCCTCACAAGGGTATATTTCAATAGAACAATTTAAATTTTCAGCCAATTCACACATATTTTCTAAATACTTTAAATTGTCTTTCATTACGACTGTACTAATTATCGGTTTTATATCATTTTTATTCGCTAATTTAATGGACTCTAATACTTTATCAAATACTTTGATTCCACGCATTTTATCATGCAATTCAGCCTTAGGGTAATCAAGAGATAGTAGAATATAATCCAAACCTTCTAAATTATGGTCTTTAAACAATTTTGGTAATAAATATCCATTAGTAGCTATACCATTCATAAAACCATGAACTACTCCTGTATGGTATATAAGATCTGGAAGATCTTTTCTTAGGGTAGGTTCACCTCCTGTAAATGACAACGCTAGTACGCCTAAGTCAGCAATTTGATCAATTAAATGCATTATTTGCCTTGTGCTCATATCTTCACCTATAATTGATGTTGGTAAAGAATGTATTGAACAAAAGGGACATTTCCCATTGCATCGTAGTGTTAGTTCTATTTGGGCGGAGTATGGAACCTTTATACTTGTAAATTTATTTAGAATAAAGTTCTTTATGTATTGAACCCACTTTTTGACTCTCCAATGAGGAATTTATAAGTACACCATTATCTCTTATCTAAGTTTCTATTAAAGATGTTAAGTATATTCAAGATAAAAATCTAACTGAAGTGACATATAATGAAGACTTTTATAATAAAATCGACTATAAAATAGGTTTCATGTTAAAAAAAGAGAATAAAAAATGATTATAATAGATTTCCTAATCTATTTTAATAGTCTTATAAGGGAGAGTGGCTACATCTCATACCCACATTTTCTGCATACATACTTCTTAGCATATATCTTAACTCCACCCATTTGATGTAACACTTGAGATTTATCTTCTACAGTGTTAAAAGCAGTTCCGGAACACTCTGGACAGACTCTCCTACCTTCTACAGGGGGTTTTTCTTGTAGTCTTTCTTCCTCTTTTTGTTTTTCAACAAGCTCAGAAGGTTTTGGACGACTTATTTCGGAAGTGGCAGCAGGGGTAGATGCTGATGAGGATATAGCTGGACTTGGAGTTGATGCAGCAGGTTCTCCTTTTAAAAGTGAATCAAGTTTTCCATTTATTTCTTCGAGTAATTTCAATATTTTTTGTTCAAATTCAGACAAAAATAATTCTCCTCCAATTTTTTTATTATGAAGTTATTTTTTATTAATTAATCTAAGTCTTGTTTTATATATTTTAGTAAATGAAAAGGAAACAAATAAGCCATTTAAAAGAATTTTATTAAAAAGTTACAATATTCAATAATCTCTTCTAAATTCTTCAACAGCTTCAAGGTAATCAAGGATAGATTCTCTTATTTCTACAGCTGGAGCGATAAATTTAGATTTATTGACATAAGAAAAAGCATCCTTCCAACTCCAACTAGGATTCTTCTTTAACAACCACGCAACAACCACACCTCCACTTCGCGAAACACCCATAGAACAATGTACCAAAACTTTTCCATTGTTCTCTATATGTATTTCAATAAAACGTAAGATCTCATCCAAGTATTCATGTGGTGGGTAAGTATCATCAGGAAAGCCTTTATGTAAGTACGAAAAACCTAAATGGGTAGGATTATAAAGGTTTTCTTCCATCAAATTTACAATTGCAGTTATACCAATTTCTTTAAACATTTTAAAATTTAATCTTGGCCAATAGGCTCCTACATATAAATTCTTATGAACTTCGTAAATTTGATCTAGTTCAGGAATTTAAAACTACCTTATAAAAATCGTATATAGAGTTTAAATCGATAAATGAAATAAAGAATGTAAAAATTATGGATTAATGTTAAATTTTATATGAGAAATTTATAATTCCTTACTTCTCCTTGAGTTGTTTATAGACACCTTTTTGAATAATATATTTCATGATTTCGTCTGTGCCTCCTCCTATTCGAGACAATCTGACATCTCGGAGACACCTCTCAACAGGGTACTTATTTGTATAACCAATTCCACCCAAGACTTGCAAAGCATCATCACAAATCTTAAAGCTATTCGTACAAGCAAAAAGTTTAGCCATCGCAGCTAAGGTTCCATCACTCATATTTTGTAATGCTTTTTGCACTAATGCTTTTCCTGCCTCGTAATTTGTCACCATTTCTGCAATTTTAAAACTAATTCCTTCAAACTCACTTATAGGTCTATTAAACTGAACTCTTTCCCTTGAATAACGAATTGCTTCATCCAATGCTCTTTTTGCAACACTAATTGCTTGTAAAGCCATCATCACTCTTTCTGGACCGAGAAATTGTTGCATACTTGATATTGCTTCGGTCCTCCTTTTTCTGGTACCTTCGGTGGAAGATTTAGGTTCTCTATAAAAAAGTTCATTTTCTTTCGGGACTCTAACATTGTTGAATTTAAGGTGTCCAAGGTGAAGTCCATGGAGACCCATCATAGAATATTCTTCTATAACTTCAAATCCTTCCCAATCCGACTGAACTATGAAAGCACCATTTCGTGCATAAACAACAAGAGTGTCAGCTACGCTTCCATTAGTAATAAACCTCTTTTCTCCGTTTAATATAAATTCTTCATTTTTCTCATCTTTCTCATAAATGGTTTTCATCCTAGAGAGATCACTGCCTGCATCAGGCTCAGTAAAGCAGAAGCACCCTATTTTTTCTCCTTTTACTAAGGGATCAATATATTTTCGAAGCACTTTCGTCTTCCCGAATGTTCGGATTAATGATGCAGGATAGGTTGATGCACCTCGGCTCATGTCCATGGGGTAACTTTGATAGCAGAGTGCTTCCGTCATTAGAAGTTCTTGTGTAAATGTGCCTCCACGACCCCCAAATTCCTTTGGATATAGGATCCCTATTAACCCATGTTTTCCAAGTGGTCGAATCACATCCCAGATATCAATTTTTCCTTGCTCAACCTCATCAATGTAAGGTGTAACCTCATTTGAAATTATTCTGTCAATTTCTTCCTTAAAAGCTAAATCCTCATCCTTCAAATTATCTAATATACTTTCCATTTTGATCATTACCTAAAATAATTCTAATTTTATTTTCTTATAGTTTTATTAGACATATTTTCATAAAATTAAAAATATTTTCTGAATATTTGAATCTTAGATAATGAAATTCTAAAAAACTCAAAACTGATAAAATTATGTTTGATAAATCTAATTGTGCTACATGCGAAAATATTGACTGTTTAACCCGATGTCAATGGATGGATATTGATAAAGAGACAGCAAGAAGAGAAATGGAGAAAATGATTAATGGTGAGGATTCTTTCGTTTTAAAGGATTGTGTTACCTGTTTCGCCTGTGATGAATACTGTCCATATGATTCACATCCATTCGATTTAAAAACAGAACTACAAGAGAAATACAATTCATTCAATTTTGATCCTAATATGTTAAAAGGTGCAATAAACCAATTTGCTCCCCACGATGAAGTAAGAATAAAGGAAATAGACCCTAATAAACCAGTTCTTAATAAATGTACTTTTTCAAGGATGAATGCCGAAGAGATGAAAGGTCAGATGTTCGAAAATTTACAATATATAAGTGGAACCGATTTTTTTTGCAATTTGATGTTTCATCATATGGCTAAGGATTCTTTAATAAAGGAAAGAATCCCCATAATAATTGAGAATATTCAAAAACATGGAATTAATGAACTTATCTGTTGGCATGATGAATGTTATGGATTATGGACTTCATATTGTGAAAGAAATAATATTGATGTACCATTCAAACCAATTCATCTCTTTGAATATATATATGGATATCTAAAGGATCACGAATCAGAAATAAATAAACTTAATATGAAAATAGCCTATCAACGGAGTTGCTCCAATAGATTTTTACCTGAAATTGAAAAATATGTTGATGATATTTGTGAACTAATAGGTGTGGAACGAGTTAAAAGAACATATGATAGAGAAAATGCTTTATGTTGTGCGGCTCCATTTGCATCACTAGGTAAAAGCGATTTAGTAAGACCAACTCAAAATAAAAATGTCAAAGATATGATTGATAATGGTGCTGAAGCTTGTGTATTTGTTTGCTCAATGTGTAAACAAACTATGGCATCTAAAGTAGAAAGAAAAGGGATAAAACCGTATTTACTAAGTGATTTAGCAAGAATGGCTTTAGGAGAAAAAATTAATTAATACTTTTTTTTATTCATTTACTTCTATTTTTAATTGATCTATTAATTCGATTAGATCTATTATCTCAAAACCCATATTAAATTCCTTATTCGCATCAGCTAGGTTAGTTTTGCAAAAGGGGCACATCGAGGTAAGAACTGTGGCACCTGTTTCTTTGGCTTCTTCTAAGCGTTCTTTTGAGATTTCCAATGCCCAATCGGGATATCCTATTTTTACTCCTCCTCCCGCACCACAACACCAGGCGTTATTTCGATTCCTTTTCATTTCAATAAATTTAATACCTGGGATTGATTGAATTATATCTCTCGGAATTTCATACATATCCATATGTCTTCCTAAATGACAAGGGTCGTGATATGTTACAATTTTCTCATAATTCGATGTAATTTTTATCTTTCCTTCATCTAGTAGGGTTTTAATTAATTCGCCTGTGTGAAGCACTTCAAATCCTAAATCTGCCCCCAACTTTTCATAATCTTTTTTTATTGTCCTATAGCATCCAGCACAAGAAGTGATTACTTTTGATGCACCAGTATTCTTAATTTGATTAATATTATAATTCATAAAATCAGAAACTATGTCTTTTTGACCAGTCCTAATTAAGGGACTTGTGCAACAATGCTCATCAATAAGGGTAAAATCAATTCCTATTTTTTTTAGTAACCGCAATGTAGCATCTCTAAGTTCCTGTTGACGATAATTGGATGTACATCCTATATAATAAACCCACTCTGCTTTTTCTGGTAAATTATATTTCTTTTTTAAATCTTTATTATCTGAATTCTTTTCACCATATGGATTGAAATTATTTGGATCTTTAGTACGTTCTAATAGAAATTTTTGATTTTCTGGACAAAATCCACTTTTGACGGCTTCAGCACGAGCCGCTTCAATTATATCTACAAGAAAATCCTTAAATTTTTCAAATCGACAGTTTTCTGTACAATTACCACATGTACTGCAAGCATAAAGTATATTTGCTAAATTCTGACTCCATTTAAGATCGTTATTAATTAATCCATAAATTAACCACATTCGACCTCCAGTACTATAGGTTTCAAATTTATATTTCTTATAACTTGGGCAATTAAAATCAGAATAGCTATGAGTAAATTTACAGTAACCACATCGAAAACATCTATGAACAATATCTTTCCAATCTTGATAACTTTCAGATGTCATTTTTACTACACCTCCCAATTCCCAGGGTTCATAATACCATTTGGGTCTAATATATTTCGAATTGTTTTTAGTAGATTTTTATAGTTAGGATCCATCTTTTCGACGATAAGCTTTTGTCCTTCTAATTCACTCTTCCAAGGAATTCCGCCTAACTCTAAAACAAGTTTATTGGTTTCGTCTAATGCATCCCGTGCATTTTTCCTATCTAAAGGATCTGCCCGATTAAAAGCAAAAGTAGGAGCAAACATTACACAATGACCTTTTCCGATTATTCTAATAGCTTGTGTAGGAATAATGTCATACTTATATGAAATCTCCGCAGCTCTTTTGCTTGCTTCAGGAATCATTTCAAGAGGCATGAATGAACCCACATATTCAAATCCCCCACCTTTTCTAAAATCAGCAGCAGCAGCAGCAAATTGAGGTTTTTGTAGTAATCCCTTCAACGTCCTTTCAGGCATATTCATAAATTGGGCGCCATTTTTGCGATAAAGTCGTTTAATCCTCTTTCTTTTAGATTCTAATTCCTCTTCTGAATCTCCTGTAATGAAGACCATAACTAAAATTAAATCTTTCACATAATCTGGTTTATCAGTTTTACTGAGAAGTAAATCTTCTGCTAAATCAGTATATGTAATTTTAGAAACCAAATTCGGGATATTATTTGGATCTCTACACATCCCAAAAACCACATCTCTCATTTTCGGTTTTGGATAAAGTTTATATGATAATTTTGTTATTATTCCCATAGTTCCAAATGAACTAATAAACAATCCAATTAAATCTGGAATCGGACCTCTTGAAAACCAGAAATCTGATATGGAACAAGAGCCTAATTTACAGATATCTCCATTTGGTAAAACCACTTCTATTCCATTTATCATATCTCCATGATTACCATACTTCTGTGATAAATAACCAGATCCATGGATTAAGGCATTCCCTACAACCGTTGCCGATGGAGGTGCATCAGGGATCGCGGGTTGTAAATCAGGATATGATTCATTTAGATAAGAAATTAGTTTACCTGTTGTAACTCCAGGTTCTATGAGAGCATAGCGACTTAATTCATTTATTTCAAGAATTTTATCCATTCTTTTCAAATCAACAACAATTCCACCCTTTATGGGAATAACTAACCCGCTAAGAGTTAATCCTCCACCCATTGGGATAAGTGGAATTTTTTCTTTATTCGCAAGGATTACAATTTTTTGAATTTCCTCAACTGAGTAAGGCATCACCACAAAATCAACAGAACGGGGTTCTGAAGCTCCAGGATCCTGAGAATAAATAAATAGATCTTCTGCATTATTTGATGCAAAATCTTTTCCAACAATTTCCTCTAGATTTTTTAAAATTTCTTCTTTATTCATCATTTCAACCGCATTATAAGTGTAGATTTATAATATATTAAGAGTTAAATCTTAAAATTATTTATAATTATTCATAAAAAAAAAAATTTTAGAAAAAAACTTTGGAATTATCAGGCTTCAATTAAATTTCTGCTCGTAATGATATTTGCATCCAATCCTATTATACATTTAATTAAAGCGTCTCTTATTTTTATAGGGGTGCTATCCTTCGGCTTTGCGATTTCTTCTTTTTCTTCCTCACTTATTAGTAAGGATATTTTCAACTAAATATCATTAAAAAATTAAGGATTTTTTTATGACTAAGTTCTAAATTTTACTTATTTAACTAAAAATTAGAAAATTATTTCCTTACTACCCAGAAGTACTCTCCCCGCTGTTTTATCAACTCAGCGTGCCCAAAAGGACTTGAATCAATCAACTCTCTAAAGGTCTGTTCGTTATAAAATTTCGATTCGAATGACACTTCAAACCATTTGTGCATGACATTAAAAAGTTGAAATTCTTCTGTTGGAGTAAAAGTATCAGGGATCATACTTTCTCCTACAATTAAAATTCCGTCATATTTTAACGATGAGTATATATTCTCTAAAACGTTGAGACATTATAACTCATCTCTAAATTGAATTTCTTATTTTATTTATTGGATTAAAAAACTAATAAATTTAATTGCTAATTATTTAAGAAGTTATAAGAAAAATAATTTGTTTAAATGAATAAGATAAAGTTAAGCTTCAGCTAAATCTCTGCTTGCGATAATATTAGTATTCAAGCCTAACACGTTTTTAATTAAAACTTCACCCATTTTAATAGGAGCTTCTACTTCTGTTATTGCAATCTCCTTTAATGCTTCTTGGAGTCTTTCTTTCGGTAGTGGTTTATCTGATCTCACAGGTATTAGTGGTAAGAACCCATTTTCAACTCTCATGGTGGTTGTAAGAATTCGTTTAGGTGCAATAAATTCTTCTCTTGCATATTCTTCACCCCTATTACAGGAATGTCCTTCAATAACTAGCTCTCCATTAACGTTCTCAACATGAACTAAACAGCCTGTAGGACATACAATACAACGGATCTCTTTGCTCCCTTCTGGTATTTCTGATTCTGACATCTTGATTACCACTTAGGTTAGTCTTCTTCAATTAGAACCTCTGGACGAGGGATAACCTCTATTTCTATACTCTTAATATTAGAATCTATATTAAATTCGTTTAAATTTAGCTTTATTTCAAGCATTTCGCTGGGGATTACATAGCTTCTTTTTCTTTTATATATTATTCCATTTTTGTCATCTCTGAATTGAATTAGAAGCCTTCTATCGGGTCTTTTAACTCTAAATGTAAATATAACATCTTTAGATAAATCAGATCGATTAATCAAATCAGGTTTGACGTAATTTACATTTTCACCAGCAATACATTTTATTATTTCTTTTCTTTCGATTTTTTTGTCATATCTATTTTTGATATAATCAACAGCATTCAATCCAGCTCTCTTTGCCTCTGCAGTAACTAGATCTACTAAGTCATGTACTTGCAATACATTACCACAAGCAAATACTCCCTCGATCGTAGTTTCTAAGTTATTATCTACGACAGGACCACCCATTTCTGAGATTTCAGCTCCAGCTTCTCTTGTTAATTCATTTTCAGGTATTAACCCAACTGATAATAGTAGTGTATCGCATTCAATAAACTTCTCAGATCCTATAACTCTATCAAAATTCCTATCAACTTTAGATATTGTAACCCCTTGAACTCTATCTTTTCCATGAATTTTTGTAACAGTATAACTTGTGATAAGTGGGATTCCATAATCTTCTAAACATTGTACTTCATTTCTTATTAACCCACTCACATAAGGTTGAATCTCAACAACAGCCTTAACTTGGCATCCTTCCCAAGTTAAACGCCGTGCTATAATCATACCAATATCTCCACTTCCTAAAATAACATAACTTCTACCAGGTAAATAACCTTCAATATTCACAAATCTTTGGGCTTGTCCTGCGGTATATATTCCAGCAGGTCGAAAACCAGGTATGTTAATTGCACCTCTAGTTTTTTCACGACATCCCATTGCAAGTATTATTGCTTTAGTTTTAATTTCTATAAGCCCCTCTTTATTGTTTACCGCATAAATTACTTTATCTGAAGTAATTTCAATTACCATAGTATCCAATTTATAAGCGATATCTAGTTCTATAGCTTGATTGATAAATCTTTGAACATATTCAGGTCCTGTTAATTCTTCTTTAAACTCATGGAGACCAAATCCATTATGAATGCACTGGAGAGTAATTCCTCCTAATTCTTTATCTCTTTCTAATATTAATACATTTAAATCCGCTTTTTTAACAACAATAGCAGCAGCTAAACCCGCAGAACCTCCGCCAATTACAGTAACATCTACGCTATATTTATTCATTCTTTACTGACCCCTCTTGATATATCTTTTAAAGCGATGTCTTTCGTTCTTCCGATTAAAATGTTTGTATCTTCTCCCCTTTTGGTAATTTCTTCATACGGTTTGTTCAGTTCCCTTGAAAGTATTTCAATAATCCGTGGACGGCAGAAGCCGCCTTGACATCTACCCATGCCGGGTCTACAACGAAACTTAATTCCATCAACTGTATTAGCTCCAACTGGGGCATGGATAGCATTAATTATTTCCTTTTCAGGTATAGTTTCACAGCGGCAAATAATTCTTCCCCACCTTGGATCTTCTTGGATTTTTTTATCAAGGTCTTCCTTAGTGAAATCTTTGAATCGTTCAGGTTTGAGACGAATTGGGTTATAATCGTCTCTTACGTTTAATTCAACTCCTAATAATTCAAGAAATTCAACAACTTTATCAGCAATGGCAAATGTTGCTGTTAACCCAGGAGAAAGAATGCCTGCGACATTTATAAAACCATATATATCAGTGTTATCTATGATAAAATCATATGTATCTGGTACAGCTCTTAAACCAGCAAAATTTCTAATTGAACTTCTTAAAGGAAGATTTGGAACTAACTTTCTCCCACCATCTAGAATTTCTTTTAGGCCTGCTGTAGTAGTTGAAATATCTTCACGATCAGTTATATTTTGTGCATTCGGTCCAGCGAAAGTATTTCCATGTAATGTGGGGCACACTAAAATTCCTTTCGAAACTCTAGTGGGCATTGGGAAGAGAATCTTGTTAAGATGAATAGCATTTCTATCAAATAAAACATATTCTCCCTTTCTTGGCATTATACTGAAATAATCTAAACCTAACATTTTAGAAATCCTTGCAGCATGAAGTCCTGCTGCATTAATGAGATTCCTTGCTTGAAATTCTCCTTGATATGTCCTTACAGTAAACGTATAGTCTTGATGCTTGATTTTAACAACTTCATGATTCCTAAAAAATTTCACTCCATTAATAGAAGCATTTTCTGCCATCGCAAAAGTTAATTCGTATGGGCTAACAAGACCGGCAGAGGGGGCATGTAAAACACCCACAGCATCATCCGTTAGGTTAGGTTCCATTTCTTTTATCTTTTTCTTATCCAAGATCAGTTCTAAACCGGGTATACCATCTTCAGTTCCCTTTTTTCTTTCTTCTTCTAATTCTTTAATCTGATTATCTTCTATAGCAACCACAAACGAACCAATCCTTTCAAATGGAAAATTTAGTTCCTTTGCAGCTTGAGTATACAATTTATTTCCTTTGATACATAGATATCGTTTAGTATACTCTCTTTGAGCAGCATAACCGGCATGAACCACCCCTGAATTTGCCTTAGTTGTACCAGAAGCGATTTCAGCTTCCTTTTCTATTACACATATATTTAGGTCATACTTTGAAAGCGTACGAGCTATAGAACACCCGGTAACTCCACCACCTATAATTATGACATCATATATCAAATATTTGATACCCTTTTTACTAAAATTTTTTCTTGAATTACTGTTATAATAATCTTGAAAAATTTAAATATCTTTTAAATTTATTAAAGGGAAAATGCAGATAATTTTTTTAGAGGGTAGGAATTCCTTTCCTTTTAAATAAGATAAATTGAGACAAACCAAATTAGATTAAAAATAATGGCTGAGATAATCAAGAATTTTGTTATTGGATTGAAAATCGAATTTTTCAAGGATCTTGTTAGTTTCAATTCATTTCCACTTGCTAGTACGTTTTCAACTTGGCGATAATTAGGATTCATTTCCTTTTTCAAGTGAATTGAGCCTAAAAATCCTGGATTCGATAATTTTTTAATAAGGTAGTCTAAATTATTTGAGGGAACAAAACTATTCTTGGTAATGGACCCATATTCTCTTGAGTTATCAAGATTACTTGATGGATCTGAGAATCCTTTGTTTTTAATAGTCTTTTTATTGTTTTCTATTTCTTTCATGCTTTTTTCATTAATACCATATCTAAATTATCTTAAATTTCTTATGGTTATGAAAATAAAATTCAAAATATCCAAGATATATGTATAAAAATCTGTTAGTCTATACTAATTAAGGTATAGAAAGACTATTTCATGTTATTTTCTAATGAATCCCTAATTACGTTTTCAAAAGTTTCAAAGAGTCCAACATCAGAATCCCATTTTTTTAACGTTTCTTCAGGATATAACTCAAAGAACTTATCGGAAATATCTCTTAATTCATTAAATATTTTTTTTGCTTTTATTTTGTTAGAAGAACTTGCAACAAAAAGAAATTTATTTCTTTTAACTATTGAAAAACGAATTTGGCTTAATTCAAAATTAGACATCCCTTCCTCAGTTAGTTTTTCAGCAAAAGTATTTAATGCACTCATAAGCGCTCCAAACAATTGTGGATTAACTCTTGGATCAATTACTCGACTATAAACAGTTGTACCGCTTTCAGTTAAAATCCATAAATCTCTTAATACTTTCGCCATAGTAATCCCCTAAACAAAGAATTATTCTTATTCATAACAATTATTTTATTTCTTTATTAAGATAACTATTGATTAATTTTAAAATTATTTTTCGAAACAATAAAATATAACTTAAATTGTTTAAGAAAATATAGTAAGGCATTAAATTAAGTTTTTATCAACTGAAATGAACTACAATAAAATCTCTGATTTTTACTTTTCTGGCTGTTATAATCAAATTTTCCTTTATTTTTTCGAAAGATTTTTGTATCTTTACCATTAGTTTTTTTTTATGTCCTCTAAGCTAAATGACTAAGTTTTCTAATGACTCCCAAATTTACCTATAAATTATAAATCCCA
>Ga0114930_10000344_pt1 | contig 49673 bp, 37 predicted proteins | sample AnhtaG_FD_87300 | JGI IMG/M metagenome (GOLD analysis project Ga0114930, IMG submission 87300) | Deep subsurface microbial communities from Anholt, Denmark to uncover new lineages of life (NeLLi) - Anholt_01485 metaG | ecosystem: Environmental > Aquatic > Marine > Oceanic > Sediment | place...
CATACGCTACTTAACAGTATTGTTATTTTATTTTTAAATTTATGGAATATCTGGAAGATAATATGCTACGACAATTTATAAAGGAAAAATTTTGTAGTCAACTTTGAAATAAAATTAATCAAAATTGAAGATTTGTTGAATTTGCTTCATTTCCAGCAGTTCGAAGTATGAGATAACTTCATAATTCGAAACTATCTATTGAATCTTTCGTATCAAGCAGAAGAAAAAGGTTCTAAGGTGTTAGAATATAAATTTGAAGGTTTTTTAAAAAAAATAAGAGAATTGCCAATAAAAAAATAGTTTACCTTTATTTAATGGCCGGAAAACTTTTTCATTTATATCTTTTTATCTAAATAGCTTTAATGGAATTAAACTAACTCAAGTATTGTAAATAATTTTTTATAAGATTTCAGTAATATTATTATTATGAACGATGAGAAAGGAGTAGCAAAAGTAAATTCTGAATTTGAGAAGAAAAAAGGTAAAATCGTAGCACTTCCCATTTTAGACTTTTTTAAAATAAATTTTATTAGTTTCTTAGTCCCTCTCTATTTCTGCTTAGGACTTTTCTTGTTATTTGAGTACGGTTTTATCATCGCATTATCAATTCCATTAGCTATTCAATTCTTACTACTTCCTGTTTTTCTTTTAATTCTTTATTTTATTTATCTTATTTTATTAATTGAGTTTACAGCATTGTGGACGCGATGGTGGAATAAAAAATCTCCACCAGTAGAAGGGGTTTTTAAACGAGTTCTAGACGATAAGGATAGCGATGAAGGTAAAATGATGAAGTATTATCATAAACGTGGATTCATTATTAAATTTCCGATGTGGTTAACTTCCAAATCACCATTTCCATGGCTTGTAAATAGGGCGTTGAGAAGAATTAGTCATAATAAAATTGGAAAAAATGTAATTTATTGCGACGCTTATGTAGGTTTAGAATATACTGAAATCGGAGATGGTACATTTTTCTATCCTACATCTGCGTTATCAAGTCACGCGGTTAACACGATCTTTGGAAAGATTAGCATGATGAAAATTAAAATGGGCAAAAATACGACATTATATCCCGGAATTATCATGGGCCCAAATGCTTTGACTAAGGATAATAATGTTATTTTTCCAAATACAGTATTACACAAAAATTGGAGAGGAAAACCGGACAAGTATTACTACCAAGGAAGTCCGGGGCGTCCTATAGATGTAGATCACATTAATTAAATATCGGTTTTTTAATCGTTGCTTTTTGGGTATTTTTCGTGTTTTTGTAGGAATTCTCGATAGGAATTCAGCTTATCTAAAACCGTTCCAGCAAGTTCCAGCGATTCAAAAACAGGAACATTACGATTGAGCAATTTTAACTTAAACTTGTATCTGCTTTTGTATTCTTCAAATCCTTCGTTTATCTTTAACATGACGCAATACATCGGTTTTGTACACACATTCTTCGCTTTAGAGATATATCGTATGAATTCTCGATTCAAATCAAGCCCCTTATACCCTAATTCATCTAGTAATTTCTCAAATCCTCCGAATCGTTCAGGATCTTTTATGAAGATAATTGCAGAAACATTAGGGTCCTTATCTAATGCTAAAATTGTACGATAATAAATATTAGGTTGTATCCCCATCCCTCCTAAATCAATTGGATTGGAAAGGTTAGTATTTACATCCGGGACGAATCGTTTCATTTTGTTGATGATTTTATCTGATAATTGGGGGATCGTTAAATTGTATCTCTCTAGTATATCAATTGCCTCAATTGTAGAGCCTCCACCGATTCCAATTACACCAACATTTCTCGTATTAGGTAAACGAGTAAGATTAAATGCTGAAGCTAGCGCTGCAAGTTCGTTTGAATTACTTACGATACAACTACCAGTTTGTTTTCCTACTGCTTTCCAAATGGCGTTATTCCCTGCTAATCCCCCTGTATGAGATAAAATTGCTTTTTTAGTTGCTTCTCCGTATCCTGCTCTCCATAGGATTACTGGTTTTCGCTTTAAATTGCACGTCTTAACAATATCCATAAAGTTTCTACCTTGTTTAATAGATCTTAAATTCTCAATGTATAACCCAATGATTTTTGTATACTCGTCATTTAAGAAATATTTTAGAAACTCAACTGGAGACAAATCCAACGAGTTTCCTATCGAAATAAATTTTGATGCGTATAATCCGTAAGATACAATGAGTTGAGAGATATTTTGAGCAATTCCTCCCGATTGGAAAATTCCTCCTAAATTACCGGATTTTCGGGATTGTTCGTAAGCAAAAAAAAGACCACCTTTAGGATTGTATACTCCAATACAATTTGGGCCTATAATCCGGATATTATATTTCTGAGCAGTTTGAAGTGTTATTTCTTCAAGTTCTTCGTTTCCTACTTCCCGGAACCCAGAAGAAAAAATAGTGCAAAAAGGAACTGATTTTTGCCCGACTTCTTCTAATACTTTTGGTACAACGCGTGCTGGAACAGCAATTATGACGTAATCAATTGGTTCAGATATCTCTAAGATTGAGCCGTAAACTTTTTGACCTAGCAGTGTTTTTCCCGCTAATCTTGTATTGAACAAGTAAGTGTTCCCTCGATATTTACCCCTCAATGCTCTGACGAAAAAACCGCCACCAGCAGGATCGTTGCTCGCTCCAATAATTCCAATAGCTCTTGGAAAAAATAATCTTTCAAAGTCTATTGGTGCTTCTTGTAATGTAGACATTATTAAGTTAAGTAAAATTCGTTCAAATTATTAAAAAATATAATAGAGCTTGACTAAAATATTTTATTATGGATTGAAATGATATTTTATTAAATTTTTCTACCTAACACCTCGTTAGCTAATGAAATGTCATCAGTAATAATTGCATCAACACCGATTTCTCCGATTAACTTTTCCATAATTTCTCTGTCGTTTACTGTCCAAACAACAACTTTAAGACCATAACTATGAGCAAAATCAACAATTTCTTTATTAATAGTAGTAAAAGGTGGATGAATAGAATAAAACTTATTCTCCGCTACTTTAACAATTTTTCTTTTAATTAATTTTGGCCGTACCATATCTTCAGATAAGAGTAAACCTAATTTTATGCTAGGTTCGAGAAGTTTCAGCTTTAATAATTCATTAAGTATGAAACTGCTAACTATTGATGTGCTTATTAAATCTTCTTCTTTCAGAATATGTATCAGTTTATCAAGGAGATTTGTCGATTTAATTTCGATTTGTAGTCCCATTTTCTTTCGTACGGTACTTATGACCTCTCGTAATGTGGGGATTTTTTCGCCTTCGCCTGCATCTAAGCTTTTAATTTGGTCTAAGGTCATATCTTTTATCAATCCTTTAACTCCTGTGGCATTGAATGTATCAGAATCGTGAATAATTACTATTTTTCCGTCCTTTGTTATATGGATATCAAATTCCACATAATCGGCTTTTAATTCAATAGCTTTCTGAAATGCCTTTAGAGTGTTTTCAGGAGCAATTGAACTTGCACCCTTATGTCCTATTATTAAAATGTCGTTTTCACTATTTTTCATTCTGCTAATCTCACATAAAAGTTACTCTTGCTGAGGAAATTTAATATTACTTTTTAATTAAATTTTTATTTTAGCAAATTAAAAACGATTAACTCAGAAAAATACGACCTCTGATAATTTAAACTTTCACAAACAAACTTCTCATAACCAAATTATTGGTAATACAATAAATATGTAAAAGAAAAATTTAAATACCCAATTGCGACATGCATAATTGGTCGCCAATAAATTTATAAATGTTAAGTAGTTTTATCATTAATTGATAAAGGAACATTGTATAATACATTCAAGTTATATGTATACAAGAAATGTTCAAAAAAAAAATAAAAATATGGTGGTAATCGAAGTCATGAAGTTTTGTCCGGATTGTGACAATATAATTTTTCCGAAAAATAATAAAAAGTTATATTGCAAGGCGTGCGACAAAGAATTCGATTTGGATGGGGAGACAGACGATTTTAAAATAGTTAAGAAAATTAGACACGATGAAAAGGAAAACGCTCCTATTGTCGTTAAGGAAACTATGAAGAGTCGTAAAATCTCTGCACAAGACAGGAAAGCTTTTGAGGAGTTCTTTGATTTAGGTGGAACAGGAAGTTATTAGTTTCTTGGAGAGAAAACACCATTTTTAGCTTATTTTTACTTTCTAATTTTGTAGTATAAATTAAAATTATATTAGCAATTTTAAACCTCAAGATAAATTTAATAAAATATAATTGAGATACAAAATTTCATTTTAGATAATATTACTTCTAAAAACTGATTAAAATGGCTGAAGAAAAAAAGAAAAGAATAAGAGGTTTTGCGGGCGTTGTATCTAAGCAAATTCAACCCTTGAACGATATTGAAAAATTCAAAGAGGATTTCAAAGATAGAACTATTAAACTTCTTTTAAATGCGACCGATGGGAAAAATGGGGCATTAATTATAATTGATAAAGGAACTATATATGTCGAAGAAGTCCTGAATACGCCAAAGGAAAATATTAAGAAGAAAAATGCGGGGTGGGATGGTCGACTACAAGCGAAGACAGAAGCATTTGTCAATCTTCTAACGAGCGAAGACCTTAGTTTTGGAAGCGTTTTAGGTCAAATTCTTACGTTTAAACTAAGAATTAGGGGTTTAAGAAAGGTCTTAGTCTTACTAGAGTTATTTAAGTATTAAAATTATTCACACTAATATTATTTTTTTTCAATCTTCTTATTTGAATTTAAAAATTAAAACCCGTTGTAGAAAGAAAATAGAGAATTCTTTAAATTTCTAACTTAAAAACATTAACAAGAGAAAGCATCTTTGCTTTTAATCCCTTAGTATCTTCGTCCTTAACAGATTGGATAATTACTTTTTTATCTTGGTCCGAGATATCGTGGAATCTGTCAAGAAAAAGTTTTAAGTATATAACTTTTTTAGATGGATTTATTTCTATGTTAGAAACGAGATTATCAAGAAGTGAATTAATTGAAATTACCTTCGGATCCGAAGAAATAGGGGCACAAATAAATTCACTGGATAATCCATGTTCTTTAATAAGATTATTCTTTTCAATAATATCGCGGGTTATATCTCTAAGAAGATCGGTTCGTGAGGATATTGACATGTCTGAAAGAAGTTCTTCTATTTTAATGTTTTTTTCATCAATATCTTTTAGTATTGAAAGTGCTTTATCAACAATTTCCCGCTCCATATATAACCTAACTTTGTTTAAATTTTTAAATTTTTCCTTATATATTTTATTGATATGCATAAATATACCGAAGAAAAACTGAACCAATTTCAAGCTTTAATTAATTATCAGTTTAAAAACCCTAAAATATTACTCCAAGCGATAACCACACCTCAGTATGGAAATGAAAATAAGTTACCTCATTATGAAATCTTAGAAACTCTTGGAGACGCAGTGATAAAATTAATCTTTAGTCTGAAATTGTATTATGAAGGTGAAGATGATCCAGGCAATCTTACAAAAACTAGGCAGCGTTTAGAAGATAATCGAACTTTTTTAAAAGTAGCTAACGATATGGAACTATGGAGATATGTATTCGTATCAAATAAACAAAAAATAGAAGGTACTTCGATTTTAGCGGAGGTTTTTGAAGCTATTTGTGGTGCAATATATATAGATTCTGGCAATAATCTCAAAATAGTTGAACAAACAATGATAGATAAGTATTTTCACGATTGGGATTTAATGATAAAGGATTCGCCGCATTTATACAAAAATCAGCTCTTAGAATACCTTCAAGATATCTATAAAATAACACCAAAGTTGAAGTTTGAATATGAGAATCTTGGTTCAATTAATGATTCTCGATGGGTTGTAAAAAATCCTAAAATTTTAGATCAAAACCAAAAAAAAATAATTGAACTTCCTAAAACATTAAGGTCAGAAGAATTTAGGAGAAGCAAAGACGCTGAGAAGGATTTAAGTCTTAAAATTTTAAAATATCTACAAGAAAAATGAATTTTTCGCTTTTTTCACAATATTTTATTATCAACTCATTTTAAATCGCCCAATAGTAATTAACACTCTAAAGGAGGAAGATGTTTTTATCGGAATTAATTTTAAATGAATGTTCGAATAAAGTAGAATCTTAAGGTTTAAAACTTTTTTAACACTTCTAATCCTACAGTAATAATGAATATTTTAGTTTTAATTCTTTAAAATTAGTTTTCAAACAAAATGGGTTGATCTCAATGTCTGAAGCGAGAATTATTAAAAAAACGCCTGAAATGGAAGAATATGAATTCGAAACTGGAAAATTAGCTATTTGGAAAGGAAAAGAAAGCAAAGAGTTTCGAAAGTGGCAAGTTAAAAAGCAAAAACAGTTAATAAAAAAACAAAAATCCGAAACGCTTTCATTATCTCGCGAAGAAAGAAAACATCTAAAGACAGATTTGAAACAGGAGAAGGAGATAGGGAAAGATTACGAACATTTAATCGTTGTTGAAAACTTGCACAAAACATATTTGCTTGGAACGACTGCAGTAGCAGCTTTACGCGGCGTTGATTTAACAATTGATAAAGGAAACTTTATAGATATCATGGGTCCATCGGGAAGCGGTAAGACTACCCTTTTAAATTTAATCGGCGGGCTTGATACCCCTACAAGAGGGAAAGTCTTTTTAGAGGGACGGAATATTTCTATGCTAAACGATAATAATTTAGCAGAGATAAGGAGGGAGCGGATTGGTTTCGTCTTCCAATTCTATAATTTGTTACCTCAAATGACCGCCTTAGAAAATGTTATGGTTCCTTTACATTTTTCAGGGAAATTAAGCCGGCGTGGAAAGAAAAAGAAAGCACTCGATTTACTAACTCTTGTTGGATTGGAAGAACGTTCTCATCATGCGCCTTCAGAGTTAAGCGGAGGGGAACAACAAAGAGTAGCAATTGCTAGAGCATTTGCAAATGATCCAGCCATATGTGTGTTAGATGAACCTACAGGTGATTTAGATAGCAAAACTGGAGTTATGATCTTAAATTTGCTTAGGGATTTAAACAAGAGAGGGGCAACTTTTATATCTGTTTCTCACGATGCGGCAGTTTCTGAGTTCGCCACTAAAGTTTTCCACATGAAAGATGGAAAGTTAACTGATAAAGGGAAAATTGGAGGTTTGAAAGAAACAGAATCTATGCAATTGAAGAGAAAACAAGAGGCTGAAATTAATAAAGAAAAATGTAAAAATCATATTTTTAGATACCTCTTCTCTAATCAAGGAAAAAATCATATTCAAATACGTGAGATTAAAAGAAGTATACCTAATCCAATTATTATTAACTTACCAGAACATTTCAATGATATTCTTGTAGAATTACTTCAAGAAAATAATATTAGTGGAAAAATTGTAGGAGAAGATTTGTTTTTAGAATAATTAATTCATCAACTTGATATTTAAAATAAATTTAATATATTTTTACCTCAAATGTCTAACATAAAATTAGTATTCAAATACGCATTTAAAGACTTAGCACGTCATAAAGTAAGATCATCGTTAGGCATAATTGGTGTAATGATTTCTGTAGGGCTTTTAGCGCTGATTCTTTTTTTATCTGATTCTATTTCGGTTACATTTATTGATTATCTTAGCATAGATGCGGGTCAGCAAGATTTCAACATTAATGTAAGGCATTACAATGGTGAACCAGATAATAGATCTAATTATTTTGAATTTCAACCGTTAGTAAATACGATCCAGAATAATATAGGCGAAATTGGGGGCTTTATTCCACGAATGGGTTTATGGGGTAATGTAAACATATCGAAAGGGGATGGAACTCAAGAATTAGAAAATGAAAGGAAAGGAGTATCGATCTCTGGTATAAACTTCACTTTAGAAAACAGATTAAAGTTTGGGAGTTTCATTAAACCTGGTTCAAATGAAATATTAGACTTAACGACATTACCGTTATATCACTGTGCCATTTATTACAAGTTGAAAGAAGAAATTAAATACGAAGAAAATGACACGATTGAAATTAGAATGGGTTTACGACATGGTGATCAATATTTTTATAGAGTTATAAACTTTACAATTGATCGAATTTTTGATTTTCAGTTAAAATGGCCAGTTAGCTATACGAATAGTCCGTTAGTTGTTGTTGATATCAATACTCTTTATGATCTCTTTGGAAATGAAACATTTAATGGAAGATGTAATGAATTAATTCTTACGATAAAAAAAGGCTTAAATATGTATGACGCTCGAGATATTGAGGGTTCTGAAAATCGAGTGAAAGATTTAGCTGGTGATGTTCAACTTTTAATAGGGATTAATGAATTTAGAATTGAATTACCTAAGTTAGAAGTCTTGGGCTACTCCGAATTTTTAAGTATTGGAATTACAATAATTTTTGTGTTTGTATCTATGATCACTATGATAATATCAGGAGTATTAATTAACGGAATACTTAAAACTTCAGTGGAAGAACGAATAAGAGAATTCGGAATCTTTAGGACAGTGGGTGCTACAAAGAAATATAATTTGCTTATTGTATTAGTTCAAGGATTTTTGTTATGTAATTTTGGGACAATATTAGGTCTTATTTTTGCTCAATTAGTCACTCAATTCATTGTACTTCCCTTTGCAGGAGCGGCCGTAGCAGCATCCATACCGGGATTAGCCGGTAACATTACATTCTCTATTACTATTTGGTCAATTTTAATATCATATATTATAGGAGTAAGCGTTGGACTTATAGTAAGCATATCTCCAGCAGTAAGAGTGATGAAACTCCAATTAATCGAATCAATTCACCCTTACCGGAAGGAGGATGTCTTATATAAGCTTAGGAAAAGAGCTACCGTGAATTATAAATTATTATTAGTTGGTGCTATATTGGCGGGAAATGGTGGCTTTGTCCTTTTTGTTATTCCCAGAATATTAACTACAGGAGATGCTGCACTGATGTCAGGTACTTTAATAGCTCTCCTTATAATTTTTTTAATTGGAATGACGTTGGCAGGATTAGCCATATTACCCTTGATATTAAGGCTTTTTGTAAGATTTTTTAGAATATTTGGTAAGAGAATAGCGCCAGTGTATAAAATTTTTATATTTCGATATGCAAGGAGAAATTCTAGCACAATTATTACATTTGCTTTTACTTTTTCTTTCATAATCTTTATTTCTAGTATATTTAGTTTCTTATCTAATGAATCTGTAGTAAGTGCACATCTTGAATATGGAGCTGATCTGGTAATAGAGACGCAAGGGTGGTATGATAAAGAGGAAATTGAAGCTCTAAGTTTATTTGGAGGGGGTGGTGATTTTCTCAGTATTTCTCAAGAAAATGGATTTAACATAAACCCTAACAGAATCTTGACAAGTGATTTCGAAGAAGAATTGTTAGAAATGGAGGGAATTGAGAGAGTTTCAACAGTAATCGCAAGTCCATTCCACCTAACTCAAATTTATTCAGAGGAAGGTCAAGAATTTGCCGCAGAGATTGGAGATTACGCAGGTTTAGTAACCCAAGAAATAACCTTAATAGGAATTGATGAACAATATCCCTCTACAATTAAAACTCAATATGTAGAGTTTACTCAAGGAGATATTATTTCATCTTTTGAACAACTCTTTAGCAGTCTAGACGGATATACATGTGTTATTTCTGAGGGTTTGTCTGTAAGTTTAGATATGCATCTAGGAGATGTAATTCGGATTTCAATTCAGCGTGGTTATGAAAATGAAGTTTACACATTTGAAATCGTAGGAGTAGCCGCAGCTATGCCAGGATTCTTTTCGGAATTTGGGAGATCTAGCGCATCAGCAAACATGGGAGGAGTCATGATTTCGCAAGAATTATATATGACGCTAATGGATATCCCCCCTATTCCATATCTGGATAAAATTTTTGTTAAACTTAATTTATATTCCCAAGGTTTAGCTCAACAAATTATTGACAAAGTAAAGATGAATGATATTGACTTCGATTTTGATGTAATTATCTTAGAACAAAGAATTACACAACAGCAATTATTATTTTCGGTTATTAATGTATTTTTTTCAATAACTTTAGACGCAACAATTATAATCTGCCTTTTTGGTTTGCTTTCATCTTCTTATTCGACAATTATCGAAAGAAAGAAAGAAATAGGAATCATCAGAACATTAGGTCTAAAAGGGAAAGAAATCGTAAGATTGTTCACAATTGAATCCTTAATTATAATGATGAGTAGTGGGACGGTAGGGGTAATAGTAGGATGGTTAACCGGGTTGTTATTAAGCATGTCAATGAATTTGATGAGTGGGTTACCAAATATTCCTGTTTTTCCGTTATCTGATCTGATCATAATTTTCTCACTCTCTATTATCTTTACATTGATTGGAATTAGGCTATTATTAAGGAAATCCCGAAAAAAGAATATTATTGAAATTTACAGAGAAACTATGTAGGAGGATTTGAAAAATATTGAGTATAATTAAAAAACTAATAGTTTTGATAATAATGCTGAATGTTCTCTCTATTCCACTATATGGTAATTTTATGGACGAATTCATAATTCCTAAAGTAGAAGGAGAGAATATAGCTGAAAAATATTTAATTCATTCTTCTGATATCGCAGGAACAGATCTTTATGCAGAAAATATTAATGCGTTTGTTGCAGGGAATAAATCGTTAATAAAGCAATCTCTTTTTACTAACGATACAAGTATATTGCCTCATTTTGATACGAGAGATCCAGCATTTTACAAATGTAATGTTCTCTTTAGCGCTTCAAATGGAATTACTCCAGAAATATTCCCACGCATCTTCAATGAGGATAGCTATAGTAAGCAATATGGAATGACATTTAATAGGTTTTCAGGGTTCCTTTACTACGATGAGGAAATGAATGAGGACGATGTCCAACTAAGAGCAGATAGAGCTCTTGAAATTATAAAGAGAAAATTTGATTTAGATCTTATTATGATTAATGAATCCAATCCATACTTTTTTCCATTTGTGGGATATTATCCTAATTGGGAAGTGTTTTTTTACGAAATTACTAATAATCTTCCTATGGATGGGTATTGGAAAGCTTTAGACATTGAACGATTAATATCAGAAGATTATATTGAGAATCAGCATTTATCTTCAACATTTCTTTTAGTAAATTCTTTGGATTTACTAGATCTTGATATAACCGAATCAATTGATCAAGTGAACTTTAATTTTAATTCACTTGATCTAGAATATTTAGAGAATTTAGAGGTTGACAATATTTTTGAGCAATTTACAAACATTCTTGTTGAAATTCCATCCTTATTTGGGGGCATTTCAAATTTCACAGATTCAAATCAAACAACTCAAGCGGATTTTGATGAGTTTGGCGATGCTTTTACTGCTTTAAATTTATCAAACGAATCGAATTATATAAGTTTAACAGTGCAATACGAGGGGTTAAGTACGGGTATAATAAACTTAGGGGAAGATGCATTTACTTTTAACTTATGGGACGCTTTAGGGTATCAAGGAGCACCCCTCAAACCTAGTGAGAAGATTTACATTTCTTTAATAGGTGCTTTTATGAGCGAAATAGATGTTAATATTTTTTGCACAGATATAGTCGATCAAACACCACAATATTTCACGATTTATGATTTTTTATTAGAACAGATAAGTTTGCTCTTGTTTTATGCGGAAGTTGATTTCGATGTTCAGACACTAAAGGACTACTCATTTGAATTATTTTGGGTAGACGAAAATGGATTTAAGCGCAGCTATATCAAACCTGTGAATTTGAACGAGCCAACAGATTTTATGAATTTTTTGCACCAACTTGGATTCCAAGGGTTGCCGGGGATTCCTACTGGAATATTTAACCCTATCGAAGAATTTGTAATAACATACAAAGTATCGAATTCAGAACCAAATATACTTATTATCAAAGATTTAATTGGAAACAACGCATCGCACGGCGTTTATAACGAATTTTCTTTTAACATAACAGTGAAAAATGTTGGAAATGAAACCGCTTGGGGCGTCCCTACCCCGATCCCAATAGAATTAGACGATGTTTTTACATTAATTATTGGCCCGATCGGTGTTCTTCTAGGACTAGATGAAGACCTCAAAGATGCAATATGGGAAGTTGTAAGAGTTGAATATTCCGGACAATATACTTCATTAAATGATTTTTTTAATTTTGATGAAAACCCTCGAATATTTTATTTTGATACTTCTGGAACGGGATTGATCGATTCCTACTATCCCAATCTTAATAATTTTACTAATCTTCTCCCTTACAATGAAAACATGAACCAAGTGATTGATATAATATCTGGACCATTTGGTAATCCTCAATTAATTGCTGCTTTAGGGTCAATAGGACTAACTCCTAATTCTCTGAAGGATTCTTTTACAAACAATGAAAGTGTTTGGAATGACGATAACTGGAAACTAGAACCAGAAGAAATAATTTCTTATACCTTAGATAATTTTTCTGTGGAAGAGTTTGACACATTCTCTCCTTTTTATAAATACAATTTCACTATTAAAGAAACATTTCCTCCGCTACCCGCAATAATATCAGGCGTTTCAATCGCAGATACAGCTCCTCAAATGGCTTTATATGCAGATAACGAGAGCTGGATAGTAGAATCGGAAGAAAAATTTATCGACCAACATGAAATTGAAATTCAGTTTCTTTTTCAAAATGAGACAGAAATAGACTTAGTTAATAACACACTAGATCGAGTTTCAATAATAGCTATTTTTAGTGATAATAGTAGTGTCTTAAGCTTTGAAGTGTTTAATTTCACTACGGAGGAATTTCAAGATATTTCTCAATATTTGACCTCATCTGTTAACAATACTTCAAACTTTACTTTTATAAAAAATCAGGGGACATTTAATTGGTTATTTGACCCTTCAGCCATCAATAATCATACGATCTTATTAAAAATTAAAGGAACTAGCAGCAATCTCTTTAACATTTCAATAAACGACTTAGATATCGAATTATATTATAGAGATGTAAATGAATATAAAGTGTTAGGATCGAGAGTTATTTATACATCATCAAGTGGATTAGTTGAATACGTAAGAAAGTCAAATACAATATCTTTGAGTACTTACGAGATGTCTTCACTTGTAGCTTATGCATATTTAGCTAGTTATAGCTCAAATGTAGGGGATATTAATAACTATACGCTAATATGTAGAAATATTGGCTCTAATTTTGCGAAAGAAATTAACATATCTATACCTATACCGGGTATTATTTTTAATCCTATTAATTTTACAATTGAGGAAAATTATCTGAAGTATACTATCTCTGAATTAGCTCCTGGTACAGAAGAAAAAGTAGCATTTTCTTTTTACGCCCCCAATTCTGCAATCCTTAGTAATACAACCATTAACTATAACAACTCGGAGCACATTCAAAATTTGAATTCGACATCTTTAGAGACATTTCCTAATGAAGTATGTTTCTCTGCTCCAGTAGACTACCTATCTCGCGTTCCCTACATTAAAACTGTAGAAATATATTATAATACATCGAATATGGCACCGTCTATAGGAGAAGAATTAAATTTGTCAATTTACATTAGAAATAAAAGCCCAGAAGGGATGAGTATTCAGAACCTGTCTATTTTGACGAATGATCAGTATGGTGATTTAGAGAGGATTGACAATGAGACTTTAATTCTAACAAATATAGGGTATAACGAAAATAGATCGGTCGATATCACTTTAATTAAAAGGGATTGGAAAGGGTATTATTATCCTTCCATTAATTATTTCCAAAATTCGGATAATTCAATGATCCAAATTGCGTCATCCAACCCAATTATATTAGGATTTGTCAACTTTTCTATTGTAAAAACAGTCAATAAAAATCAAATAGAAATTGGTGATGTTATTAATGTGTCGATTACAGTAATGAATATTGGGAATATTTGTGCAAAAAATATAACAATTAACGATGCTTCCAGCTTCACTAATATTCACTTTGAATTAGTAAGTGGGAGTCTTATAAATACAATTTCAAATCTATTACCGGGAGAACAAATAACAGTTTCCTACAAAATTCAAGCAATAACGCAAGCAATTGTAAAGCTCAAACCTGCTAGTATTGAACATTACTACTTATTGGGGTCTTTAGATACATCTAATTGGGTTGATATTAAAATTATAATTCCCGAAAATATACAAATGTATTTTGTATTAGGTCCTTCTATAGTAGCAGTAATAATTTTAATTATTTTTGAATGGAAATCTAGGAGATATAATGTTAAGAAGCACGAACTTCAAAGAAACGAGTTGATGCTTTTTAAGATATCTCGTAGCGATGCCGTTCTAAAAGTCGAAAATACTTTAAGAGATAGATTTAATGTAATGTCTAAAACACAGGAAGAGGCAACATTAGAAAAGGAAAATGGAGGTGAGGTAGACAGCTGAAAAAAAAATGTAAATTAACTCTTGTTTTATTTATTATCATTAGTTCATCTGTAGGATCGTTTTTCATTTTGAATTTGTTAAATCTGAATAATAATGTATTAAATCCAATAAACCAAACAGAAAGCAATGATTATCTACATACCTCAAATAATGGGATGAAAGCAGTCATAGTTTTCTTTAACAATTCCGTATATGATGTTAGCACTAAAAGCAAGTTTGAGTTTTATGGAGGGAATTTGAAAGAAAATGAAGACTGGAATGGTTTGTTTAGTAACTTTTCTGGATTCGCTGGCTTAATTCCAGCGGAAAATATTTCTGCATTTACCAGTGAATATCCTGATATAAATATTAATACAGATGAAATTATTGAAGTTCAAATGAACTATGCAAGTGTTCAAACCCAAGCTGCTAATTCATCGTGGTATATGAATGGCTATAATGGTGATACAGACTCTTCTATCGCCGTTTTGGATAGTGGTGTAAATCCTGACCATGATTTTTTACAAGGAAAAATTATAGGATGGCAAAATTTCGTTGATCAGGATCTAATTTCTGATAATAACGGTCATGGGACATTCATTTCTTCAGTTATTACAGGCACAGGGACAAAAAATTTTAACTCTATTAGTCCATCGATTGTAAAATTGTACGGAAATTATTCTCATTTAGATTTATTTGAAGAATATTTACCATCCAAAAATTATTCAGTCAAGATTTTTTCTGCAAATGTTTCAAAAACAAATTCACAAATTGTAATAAACTCTACCAGCGAATTTCAATCAAATGAAATTGATAAATTCTGGTTCGAATTATATTATAATTCAAGCTTAGTCAACGCGACTAGTATTCAAACTCCAACTCAATATTATTCAATAATTCATGATATTACTCCTGCTAAAAGTGGGATTTATGATGTGTTTGTTAAATATCACAAAAAAAGTAATTCTGTACCCGAATTTTCGTTTAATTCATCTATATCTTATTTTCCTGAAGTTTATGTCGAAAATTATAATCACTTTACTGGGATAGCAAATGCAACTAAAATTGTTGCGTATAAAATCGTAAATCAAACCGGAAAAGGATATGTGTCTGATTTGATATCAGCAATGGGAAGCGTGATACTAAATCGGACAACTTATCAGATCGTTAGCGTTTGTTTAAGCGTCGGAACTTTAGGAGATGATGTTTCTGCCATAAATACGGTGATTGATGAGGTAATTAATAACCATATTTTAGTAGTAATTGCTGCGGGAAACAATGGGATTGAAGGATCCGAACCGTTTAACAAGTTAGGGAGAAACAAAAATGCAATTGTCGTGGGGGCAATCAACGATAAAGATCAGATAACTTCTTATAGTAGCATGGGGGTAGATGGAAACGACAATAATCTTAAACCAGATTTAGTTGCTCCTGGAGGAAGTGCACTACCAGGAAGTCGGTCAATAATTAGCGCAGATAGTAAATCAGATGAGGCTACAGCAGCGTATGGAACTTCAATATCTACAGCAATTGTATCAGCAGCTATAAATCTATTAATTGATGCAAAATGGGGTACTTGGACGGAATGGAATAATCAAAATCTATCTAAAATGGCTAAAATGCTTAAAGCTATTTTATTAATGACTGCTACAGAGATAAATATTGAAAGAGAAGACGATCCCCAAACTGATATAGACGAGAGTAATTATTCCCCGTCGTTATATAATGGCTTATCAAATAGTTTAAAAGACGAGCATGAAGGGTATGGGAGGATGAACATTCAAGCAGCAATTGATGCCTTAACGAAAAGTATTGAGATAAATCAATCTATAAATAATTATTTAACAAGTTCTGAAATAAATCCACTCGGAAATCACGCTTTTGCCAGAAAAGTCTCTTTACAAGAAAACATTCAATATTTATTTAATTTAACGGATGTTGATGAAAATGCAGATTTTGACATATTTTTATTCTCGAACGAATCAAATCAATTTGGAGAACCAATTTTATTAGAATCAGGACAAAGATGGTATGGTGATTCAGATTACTTCTATTTTACTCCAAAATTGAACCAGACAAATTGTATAATTATCGTGAAAGCTATCGAAGGTAATAGTAATTTTAGTTTAAACGTTACAACTGTTCTAAATGAATTCATACCTGAGTTGGAAATTCCAGAGATTACTTATTTTGGGGGAGCAAAGAATGATACAGTCATTAGTCTTCAAGAATACTATGGTAACGAACCAGCCAAGAATTATTCTATCGATAGCTACTGGTTTTATATAGAATATTTCGATAACGACACCTCCAATGTACCTCCTCAAGAAGTATATGTATCAATTGTAGAGACGGCTAAAAATTATAGTTTATCCCAATTATTTGCGTTTGATAATAATTATACCAATGGGGCTATTTTTAGGAGTGATTTAATTACTTTCCCTGTTCCTGGTACATATCACTACTTTTTTATTGCGAGTGATGGCTCCCATCAAGTTAGATACCCTGCATCAGAACTATTGAACATTACTATTGAATTTCCAAGTGATAGTGAAAGATTTCCATACACTCATGATTTTAATGAGGGTTATGATGGTTGGACCTATAATGGAACGGGATGGGGGTTATTAACGCAAAATAATCAGAACGATAATAGGTCTTATCTTCATCCTGGTAATTGGTCAGCAATGTATTTTGGTAGAGAACACAATTATCCTTCAAATTACACGTACCAACCTTATATTATTACAAATCCCTTTCCAAATGGATCTTTAAGAAGCCCATTGTTTAATATAACGCAAATTAATAAAAACACTACACAAATTTTTGCTAAATTTGGACAAAGAATAAGCATCAACTCAGGTGATTTCATTTATTTGCAAATTAATCTAAATTGGACTGGTTGGGTTACATTAAAAACCTACACAGACGAAGAAAGAGATTGGTTCCTCGAAGAAATAAATATTTCTCAGTATATCGGAAATTACGTGCAATTTAGGTTCCTTGCATTAGTTGATGATGAATATGATCCTGTTCAATACAAAGGATTAATGTTAGATTATTTCTCTTTAGAGAACTATACTAATCTCAATTCACCAGAAATTATTTTTGATATCAACGAAGATTTACCCTTAACTAAAGGTTTTAAATACGATAGTTATAAGTTCTATTGTAGATATTTTGATTCTGACAATAATTATCCTAATTTTGTTTATCTTGAAATTGATAACTTTAATTATTCTATGATAAATGCTTTTGGAGTATGGAACGCAAGTTTCGATTCTATCGATAGTCGAGGGATTTTATTTGTTAAATCGTTAAATATAGGTGAACTTGCTAACCTTTCTTTTAGGTTCCATATTTTCGATGGAGAATTTGTGAACTCAACGAGCTACTATAATCAAGGAAACACGTTATTTGAATTTCAAAATCCGGTAGTATATGATTATAAAGTAAACCAGAGTAATAAATTGATTGGTTATCAATATTCAAGTACAAATTTGACAGATTATTATGTAATGGGACCTTCAGGTCAAAAAGAATTAACCCCATGGTTGTTGGGAGACAATACTTGGCATATTTTCTCACGATTTAGACAATTTTATATTTATGGGGGATTAGGTCAAAGTTACGGAAGTCTTTATCAAGGTTATGAGACTAATTGGAACGTTAAACTTATCACCCGTCCATTACATCTCAGGGACGAGTATGATGTTTTTCTAAAGTTTTCTTATGAAATCTCCTTACAAAATGAATTCTTCTTAGATCGCGAGGAATTAGATAACTGTACCATTTCCATATCAAAAGATTTTGGTGAGAGTTGGATCATCCTCAAATCTTACTTCTATGATGATGATAATCTTTCTGGAAACGAATCTATTGATCTATCGCAATATTCTAATGAAATAATTTTAATAATGTTTACACTTTCTTCGAATGATCTTACTATAGGACTAGGTAACGGATGGTTATTATCCAACATATACATAGGTTATGATAAATCCACAGACTTTATCGCCCCAACAATTGAACTACTTAACCCACTAAACGAGGAATTTGTTAATTCCCTTACAATAATAAACGCTTCTATCAGCGATGATGTTGAATTAGATAATTCAAGAATATTTTTATATATTGATAACCAGATTATTGCCCAAAATTCCCAAGATTTCAATTCTGAAGCGGGAGTATTAACATTTCAATGGGATACAACATTATATTCCAATGGGCAACATCAAATAAAAATCGTAGCTTTTGATATTGAAGGAAATAGAGCCGAATATTTAACATCTGTTACAGTAGAAAACGGATTAATAGATCTACGCACTTGGGGGCCAATTTTAATCTTTTTTGCAGGTGTTGTAATTGTAGTCATATCATCGTATCTTTATGTTCGACATCGTAGAAATACCAAAGCTGAGAAAAGTAGGTTAAAAATGATTAATAAAGATAAAATCGTAAAAAGGATAGAGCTAATAGAAACTCATGAAGGACAAGTAAGACCGTTAATTCTTCACTGTAAGTATTGCAAGTCCTGGTTTGAATCAAACAATTTTAATTATTTATGCCCTGTATGCGGGTATGATCAAATTTACGCGGCTTATCATTGTATAAATTGCCAAAAGTGGTATTTTAAAAACGAACCGAGTGATGATTACTACTGTAAGAATAAAAACTGCGAAGGTGTTAGATTGGTAAGACGCGAGAAAGAGGAGATTAGACATATTTTAAATCAAAAAGGTAATGTTCTAAGGAAATACGAAATTAGAAATAAAAAATTTAGTATATTGGATTCCTAAATATAAGAGTTAAAGAAAACCGAAAAAATTGAGTTTCCAAAATATTTTATACAAGATTAAGGCTAAGATTAAGCTTCAGTTCGTGAAGCAGACATGGCTAAATATCAAAAGAGATCGAGCAAAAGCTCTGTTTGCCATAGGAGGTATTGCAGTTTCAATTATTCTCCTCACCGCAATAGGGATGGTAAATGACTCGATGTCTTATAATTATATGGGAATGATAACTAGAACTACAGGGAGCTCTGATATCATCATCTCAGAAGTTCCTAAATCAGATTTAACTTTCGATCCATTCTTCGATGAAACTATTATCGATAACAAATTACATGATATTCCTGGAGTAGAAGAACTTTTTCCAAGAATAATGATGCTTGCAAAAGCTTCTTCCGATAACATAAACTCAACAGGTACTTTACAAATTTATGGAATTGACTTTATTAAAGAGGTTAATAATGGACATATTGGATATTTAAATTTAGTTAATGAAGATGGTAAAGAAACAGGTGAAATTTATAATAGCGAGCCAAGAATGGGAGAATGTGTTTTATTATGGATAGCCGCAGAATTACTAAATGTCAGTTTGGGAGATGTGGTGCATTTAGAATACCAATACGGTACTTTAGACATTGAAGTTGTCGCAATCTGTAAGCAAGATTCAAAATTTACTAATTTTGAAAACGCTTTAGTAATTATAAATCTACAACAAGCCCAAATATTTTTAGATAGAGTAGGGAAGATTAATTTAATTATGGGCACAATTGAAAATCCACAATCAATTTATCTTGTAAGTGATATAGATTTTACAAAAAGAAAAATACGGGAAATTGGTACCCGGATTCAAAAGAGGTTAGATCCAAATATTTATTCCGTATCAATGCCGAAATTACAAGAAATAACCAGTCAGCAATTTATGCTTATAAGCATGACGATCATTTTTTGGTTTATTACAATAATATCTATGCTTATTACGGGTATTTTAATAAATTCAATTCTCTCAACGTCATCAGAAGAAAGGGTAAGGGAATATGGTATAATAAGAGTAGTGGGCGGGAAGAAGACATTCCCCGTGAAAATGGTTATCTTTGAGGGAGTAATAGTTGGAGTAGTTGGATCAATTATAGGAATTATCGTAGGGCTCCTGGGAACAGAACCAATAGTGAATGTGATGTTTATCACGACAGATTTTCCAATTCAAAATATGGAGTATATAATTCAACCACAGACAATTATTGTAGCTTTTTCGATAGGTTTTGGTGTTTCTTTAGTAGTATCATTGTTTCCCGCTCTAAGAACCGCAAAAATTGATATCATAAAATCCATTACACCATTTAATAAAAAGGAAGAAGGTTGGGAAATTAAAAAAGAGGGAAGCATGAACATTAGGAATTTTCTAATTGGTTTCTCTCTTGCGACAATAGGGATGCTTGTTTTCCTTCTCCTCCCAGTAATTTCCGTAACGGGAGATTTAATGATTATATCAGCCTTATTTATTGGACTTATTGTTGCTATATTAATTGGTCTGGTATTCGCATCCGTAGGTATTATCCCGATTATTCAAAGCCTACTTATAGGTGCTATTACCCCCTTAATAAAGAAATATGCTCATATTATAAAAATTTCTTTAAAAAGAAATAGAAGGCGTAATACAAGCACGATTGTTATGTTTGCAATTAGCTTCTCATTCATTTTTTTCATAACAAGCGTTACAGAAATGGAATCTAAAAATCTATCAACCAACTTAAAGTTTCAGTATGGTTCTGATTTGGTTTTAATTAATCAAGGGGTAGATTCTGAAAACAATGCAATTACTTTAGATTTAGTTCAAGAACTCAAATTAATTCATGGAGTCGACGATACAGCAATAACATTATTCAATATGTTTGATTTTACTGCTATTTTGTCAGTGCTTTTTGATTTCAGCGAAGGTACTATGAGTTTTGATGAAGAAGCTATCAACGATGCGTTCGTAAACATTTTTGAATTTTACTCTGCGCAAGCATCTACAAAATATCAAGTAATAGCAGGGGATATCGCAAACTTCGATGAAATTGAAATTGGGTTTATTGGTGTTGAAAAAAATTACTATAAATTAATGGACGAAAATCTTATGATTTGGAGTAGTCCACAGAGTGGTTTTAATTATTCATTTAGTCAACTTTATGAATATAATAACACTTGCATAATTGCGAACTCTCTAGCTAGCGTTCTTGGAATAAACGATATTGGTGAAAATATTCGATTAACATTCTACAACCCTAAGGTGGAGAACGATCCGGGAAATGTTACGCTTTTCCGCGTTGTAGGGATCTCAGGAGGAATGCCTGGCTTTACTAACTTTAGGAGCTCTGAGGCTATGGCAGAAGGTGGAGGTATTATGGTATCTACAGAGAATTATATGCGTTTGATGAATGTAGGTGACCCTGGTGATTCAAATATGATTATAGATAAAGTCTTCATCAAATTAGTAGATGATTCCTTAGAAACTATCGAAGAAACAAAAGAAGAGATAGAAAAACTAGCTAGTGATGCAGATTTTGTTCTAGACGATGCAATTACAAAAGTCAATTTTATGCAAAGTATGCTTGATAGACAGAGTTCTTTAATGGAAGTAATTCTTTGGTTTGCGATCGTAATTGCTATCTTCGGATTAGTTAGTACCATGTATGCGATCATGTTAGAAAGAAAATTTGAAATTGGTATATTAAGATCCATGGGTATGAAGTCCAAAGATGTAAGGAAATTATTTTTAGTTGAAAGTATAATCATAATGTTGAGTAGTGGGACAATGGGAACAATAATAGGTATTTTTTGTGCATATCTTATGGAATCAAATTTAGGTCTTTTCACTGAGATGCCCATCGTATTCTCAATCCCTTTGGATGTCTTAATAAGAGTCTTTTCCATCTCTATTATCGTTGGCATAATAGGGATGTATTTGATTCTTATTAAATTAAGCAGACAGACCGTAATGGAGATATTCCGTCAAACTTTTTAACGATTAGAATTGATTTTTTTTAAGAAATTCAAACATTTTTTTCCAAGCTTTTCCTCTATGTGAGACTAAATTTTTTTCTTCAGTCGTTAATTCAGCAAAGGTTCTGTTTGGAAATTCTTTGGGAATAAAGATGGGATCAAAGCCAAAACCTCCCCTACCCCTAATATTTTTTGCAACTTTTCCTTCTACAACTCCCTCAAATATTAGAGTTTCATTAATAGGTTGAAAATAGAGTGCAATGACTGCTTTAAAATGAGCTCTAGTGTCGCTATCGTCTTTAATAAGGTTTAAAATGCCCTTATTACCAATTGTATTTAATACATATTTTGAATATACTCCAGGAAAACCATTAAGAGGTTTGTCAACAAAAAAACCAGCGTCTTCTATAAAAAAAGAACTATTCACCTTTCCCCTTACGCTATTTAATTTAAAAATTGCTACTTCTTTAATGCTAGATGCTTGAACCTCGATAGTCTTAATTGTATTACGCTTTAGTTCGTAAGATAGATCTTCCTTTTGGAACATTTTTTGAATTTCATTAAATTTACTATTATTACCAGTAATGAAATAAATCGTTTCTTTTTCCCTATCCATAATTACACTAATTTCCTATGATTAATTTAGATTAATAAGGTTTTAGTTAACAAATTCAAAAATTTTAATTTACATGATTCTTTATTATGTTCATCAATAAAATTACATTTATTAATTATTTCATAATCTGGGACGCAAAAAATGGCTCGAATGCACTCAAGAAAGAAAGGGAAATCTGGAAGCACTCGTCCTGCTAGACGGGAAAAACCAGTATGGGTGGAACTTTCTTCTGAAGAAGTAGAAAATGAAGTTGTTAAACTAGCGAGAAAAGGTTTTTCTCAGTCGTTAATTGGTGTGGTCTTAAGGGATTCCCATGGCATTCCATTAGTAAAAGTAGTTACTGGTAAATCTATTAATCAAATTCTTAAAGAGCATGATATTAAAACTCCACTTCCCGAGGATTTAACTAACTTAGTGAAAAAAGCACTTAACCTAAGAAAACATTTAGAATCAAATCATAAAGATTTGCATTCAAAACTAGGGTTACAACGTACAGAAAGCAAGATTTACAGACTTATCAAGTATTACAAGAGTAAAAAAGTGTTGGAATCGGACTTTAAATACGATCCTCAGAAAATCAGAACAATTGTTATGAGGTAAGAATGAGAATTGAGTCAAAAAGCAAAGAAAAAGAAGTCTAAGTTAAGGAAAGTCTCGTTTAAAGATAAGGATTGGTACACCATTATTTCTCCTAAAAGTTTCAACTTTAAGCCTATAGGAGAAATTATTGGGATGGAGAACAATATTATTGACAGAACTGTTGAAACTTTATTATATGATTTTACGAATAAATATGAAGATATTAGTCTAAAGTTAAAATTTAAAGTAGTTCAAGTAAATCTCGAATCAAAACAAGCGAAATCTATATTTTTAGGGCATACTTATACGAATGATTATGTCAGATCGTTAATAGGAAGAGGGAGCTCTAAAATCCAAACAATAATGAATTTGACAACAAAAGATGATTACGTTTTCCGATTAACTATAATTTGTACCACAATAAAAAGAGCTCGTAGTTCTCAACAAATTATCATTAGAAAAATCATGAGAGAAATTTTAAAAGAATTTGCTCAAACGCTCAATCACGAGAAATTTATTACTGGAATGATTTACTCCGAATTTTCAAACCAAATTCTAAGAATCGCTAAAACAATATATCCTTTATCAAACTGCTCGGTAATAAAATGCAAATTAATCAGCGTTCCTGAAGGTGGAGAAGATAAGGTCTATATAGCACAAGATGAAGATTTTGAAGTTGTTGAAGTAGAAGTCAAACGATCTAGAAAAAGCGATATTAAAAGAACTGAGAGAATAAATGTTAAGAAGCTTACTCGACCAAAAACTTATCATAAAAAAAAAGAAGAAGCAAAACCTGTAGTTGATACTTCACCTAAAGAAGTTTCCGAATAAACATTTTGTGAAATAGTTAAATTAACTGTTTCTACTTTTTTTCGTTATTCCATTTTTATCTTGAAAATATAAAGTATTTGCAGGAATATCTTCATTCACCATAGTGTGTGCTCCAATTACAGATCCTTCCCCTATCTTCTTACCACACATTACGCTGGAATTAATTCCTGTCTGCGAATTTGGGCCAATAATAGCACCTAATTTTCGTCTCCCAGAATCGACTAATTTCTCATTAATTTTCATTTTTATATTGTTGTTATCGAACCTCAAGTTAGAAATTTTAGTCCCCGCACCGAGGTTAACGTTTTCACAAATAATAGAATCCCCAATATAGTTAAAATGAGGTATGGAAGTATTTGAAAAAATCAAGGAATTCTTGATCTCAGACATTCCAACATGACATTCATTCCCTATGGAGGTAAAAGGTCGTATAAACGCATTTGGTCCAATTAAAGAATTCTCTCCTATATAACAAGGGCCAATAATGTAAGATCCAGATCTAATTAATGTATTCTTTCCTATGATAACATTTCCAACAATTTGTACATTTTCTTCGACTTTCCCCTTAATATCATGTTTAATATTATTCAAAAGAAATTTATTCGCATCCAAAAGATGCCAAGGTAATCCTATGTCGCTCCAAAAAAAATCCTTTATAACATACCCTTTAATTTTTCCTTTTAATTCATTAATTAGAATCCCCATAGAGTCAGTGAATTCGTATTCTTGCCTTATGGATAATTTTGTTTTTTCTATAGCTTCAAATATTTGAGGATTAAATACAAATATTCCCGCATTTGCTAAATTTCCTAAATTTAAATCTAGCGAAGGTTTTTCAGTAATTTTTTCTACATAGCCATCAGAATCTAATGATATTATCCCGTATTCTTGGGGGTGGCTAACTTCAAATAATGAGATCAATCCTTCGCAGCTACTTTTCTTGTAAATCTCTAAAACTTCTTTAAATACTTGTGGATCTGTTAATAAATCACCATACATTAGGAAGAAGTTATCATCTCCTACGAAATCTTTAGCAAACCCAACCGCGTGAGCAGTCCCTAAGTGTTCTAATTGCGTAGTATATTCGATCTTAACATTGAATTTAGATAGCCCATTACCAAAATAATTCTTAATAGTTTCTTCTTTATATCCAACGATTATTAAGATTTCCTGAACGCCAATATCTCTTAAGTTTAATAAAGTGTGCTCTAATAGTGGCTTACCTCCAATAGGTATCATTGGTTTTGGTGTCGTAGATGTAATTGGATTGAGCCGTTTACCCTTTCCTGCTGCTATGATAACAGCTTTCATAAGTAAGTAAAAGAAACATTTTATTTAGAAATTATCGATCAAAAACTCATCAAGTTGAGTTTTCAAATATCTAAACGGTTTTAAATCTCCTACAAATTCATTCCTTAAAATATGTTCTTGAGATATTATTTCTTCTAGTTGTTTAAATATTTCTTTAATTTTAATGAAATCTCCCGAGGCGATGAAATCTAAAGAATATTCATTGATTGGACTGCAAAGTATTATTTTTTTGCAGCCATGGTCTCCTAGATCGTTGAAATGAACTTCTTTTATGTTTGTTTTAGCTCTGATTTGAGCGTTCATTATTATTGTTGCTAGTTTAGCGGAGATACTAGAAGCATATAGTTCTACAGTTTCATCCGTAATTTCCCTTTGAAAATTATTTAAAAGCGTTTTATCATACAATTGAGAAATAATGGGTAATCCTTGAGCTGAAATTCCGCAGTAAATTATCTTATTTTCCATATCAGAACATTTCAAATCGATAATTTCGTCCTCTATAGGTTCACGATATTTGTCCCATAGATATCCAGTGATTAGCTTAATAACTTTTGAAAATTCTGAATTATTAGACACTTTTTTAATTATTTCTGCGGTTTCATAATTGGCAGCAACTTTTTCAATAAATTCATCCAATAATTTAGAAACTTCTTTCGAGTTAGATGGAAAGTCGCCAGTAATGCAATAAAATAGGTTTTGATTGTTCTCTGTTACCGTATGCTTAATAATCATTCGTTCTTTACCGGGTTCGCCTTCAAAATAAATGTCCGTTAATCGCCAAAAGTTTTTTGGGTTAAGACTACTAATTAACTTTTCTACAAAGAGAACTATTTCAAAAGATGGGTATTTATTAGAATTAGATACATACAATACCTCTTCATCCAAAACGATTGCGAAACCTGTTATCATAGAAAAAATCGCTACAAGAATAATAGTTAGAAGATTAAACTATTCCTTTAATATTCCAAATAAATAAAAATATTAATTATTTTCGAATAGATTAAATTTAAATACTAGAAATCTAAGGATTATTTTAAATTTAGGAATTTTTAATTTTTCTGTACCTATATAACAATTAACTTTTAATAATTTCAATAAATATAATAAAAATAACTGAAAACTAAGAGGTAATTAGTTAGAATCTATTCTTACAATACAATTTTCCATCAAATTAAATGAAAATCTTAAAATTACTTGAGAAGAAAAAAATTCAGTTAGCGGCTGAACTATTATTAAATTCAAAAGAAGCAATTGCCTTAACTGGGGCAGGAATCTCTACGGAATCTGGAATACCTGACTTTAGAAGTGAAGGAGGTATCTGGAAAAAATACAAACCTGAAATTTATGGTAATATCGAAGGGTTTTTAAAAAATCCAGCTAAGTTCTGGGAGATGGCACAGAAAATCGCCCCAAACTTATTTAAAGCAAAACCAAACCCAGGACACTACGCTCTAGCAGAGTTGGAGAAGATGGATTTAATTAAAGCCGTGATTACTCAAAATATTGATGAACTTCATCAAAAAGCGGGTTCTGTAATTGTATATGAGGTACATGGGAGTATCAATAGATTTAGTTGCTTAGGTTGCAGAGCTTCTTACACAAAAGAACAAGTTATTCGAAAAATGAAGAAAGAAAAGAAACACGGTCCTTCTTGTGAGTTTTGTGCCTCCCCTCTCAAACCTTCAGTTGTATTGTTTGGAGAAGGGTTACCCAGATTTGAGATATATCAATCTCAAGCATTAGCTCAGAAAGCAGATGTTATGCTAATTGCAGGTTCTTCTCTATCGGTCGCTCCTGTATGTGATTTACCTGCCTATACACTAAGAGAAAAGGGAGATTTAATTATTGTAAATGACGAACCGACAGATTTAGACGAGAAAGCCAGGGTTGTAATTCATCATAAAACTGGAACAATTTTACCTTTAATAGTTGAAGAAATTAAAAGACTGCAAAATGAATAGAAATCTAGTTTACACCCTCTTAGAGATCCAATAAATTTATGGTTTTTCTGTATGTTTAGAGAAAGCTCGATTATCAAAGATTGGAGAAAAGTCGACTTATCTTTTGGTCTGATATATCCAAATAACTATAGATTGGGAATGTCTTCTTATTCAATAAGACTACTTTACCACATAATTAATTCAAACGAAAATTATGTATGTGAGCGCATTTTCCTTCCTGAAAATATACAGTTTCCCGCATCCAAAGATTTTACTCCCATCAATCGCCTTCGAAGTATTGAAAACAAAATTTTACCAAAAGATTTTGATATATTAGGATTCTCTGCTCACTATGAAAACGATTATAAGAATATTCTATGGATTTTGGAGAAATCCGAAATTCCTTTAGAATCCGAAAAACGTCATGGAGAAAATTCTCGCAATTCAGATGAGTATCCTCTCATAATTGGTGGCGGACCTGCTATAACTTCAAATCCTTTACCATTAAGTAATATATTTGATCTCTTTTTCATTGGAGATGCTGAACCGAATTTAAATACCTTTTTTGAGGTTTTTTCAGAATATACATCAAAAATTAGTAATTTTGAAGAATTTCTTAATAAGGTAAAAAAAATTAATGGGATTTATATACCAATTCTTAATAATAAAACAAATCGTGTAATTTTAGAAGATTTAAATCAATCACCCACACCAGCGTATCAATTACTATCCCATCGAGAAAGCGATAAAAAAATTTTTGAAGAAAATTATTTTATTGAAGTTAATCGAGGATGTCCTTTTCAATGTAAATTTTGTATATCTTCTTTTCATAATTACCCATTTCGAAACAAGAGCTACGACGAGATAATTTCTTCAATTGAAACTGGTATGAAATATTCGAATTTCGACAAAATTAGTCTTATAGGATCGTGCGTATCCTCGCATCCAAAATTTTCTGATATCTGCGAATATATTCTCAAAGTAGGTAAAAAATTTAGCATACCTTCTATAAGAATTGAACATATCACGCCCAAAATTATTCAACTTCTTGAAAAGTGTGGCGTGAGGACAATCACTATCGCACCTGAAACTGGAACAGAATCTTTAAGATATAATTTAGGAAAGAAGATTTCCAACGATAAGATCTTAGATGTATTAAGTTTAATAAAAGAGTCTGGAATAAAGAATGTAAAATTTTACTTTCTAATCGGTTTACCAAACGAAAGTGATGAGGACATTGAGGGAATTATAAGATTCTTTCAATTAATTGAAAAAATTGGATTCAAGCACAAAGAATTAAGAGTTAACATAAATCCCTTTATCCCTAAGCTAAATACCCCCTATGAGAATCAATGTTATTACTACTTATCAGAAAACCTCAATAATTTCAGATTAAAATTTAATACTTTAAAGCAAGAGTTAAATAAGATTTCCTCAATTAAAATTAAATTTAAAGAACCGAAACACATTATAAATAACGCAAGATTACAAGCTCTATTTTCCTTAGGAGATCGAAACATATCCAACTTACTTATAGCATATTATTTCAACGGAGCTAACATGGGTGCGTTAAGAAGGGCTGAAAAGGACCTAGATTTCTCGATTGATAATTACTTTAAAAAAATCCAAGATGGCTATAAACCATGGAATTTTTCGAATAAATAGAAAAAAAAGATTGATTAAAACCTAATCAATTTTATTAAATACTTTTTTTGGAGATTTACAAACGGGACATGTCTCTGGAGGTTCGCCCTCGTGAGTGTATCCGCATACAGAACACACATACATAGGTTGATCTTCTATATCCTTGCCACTCTCAACTAATTCTAATGCTTTTTTGTATAGTTCATGATGTACTTTTTCCACATCATTAGCGTAATTAAATGTCCTTTCTGCGGCTGAATTTCCTTCGGATTTGGCATCACCAATAAATTCGGGATACATTTTAGTAAATTCGTAAAATTCACCTTCAATAGCTTCTTTAAGATTTTCTGCAGTGGATTTAATTCCTTTTAAAACGCGTAGATGATTAAGGGCATGTACAGTTTCGGCAGCAGCTGCGGCATGGAATAGGCATGCCACGCCAGGAAAACCTTCTTGTTCTGCTTTTTTTGCGAAAGCTAAATACTTTCTATTAGCTTGAGATTCACCAGCAAAAGCTGTTTTTAATCCATCTTCTGATTTTGTCATTACAAATTTCACATGTTTTGTTTTTTGTTATATATTAAATTATGAAAAAAAATATTTTAAGTTGTATTTTATAAATAATAAAGAAAATTAGATCCAAAATTGATTCTTAATCATAAATGTGATAGATAATTAGGAGTTATGTGTTTTTTATAGTATTATTTATTAAGTAAATCTGTTATCATTTTAACCACTTTCTGTAAATAGAGCTCAGCCATTCCAAATCTTATTTTGGTATCGAAAATTAGAATAATAATGTAAATATCCCGTATATTTTCAGAAAAAATTAATTCATTATTTTTTGAAGTGTAAAATAACTTTAGAATAGAATTATTGGAAATTTTCACTCTAAAGTCAACCTCCTTTAAAAATCGCATTAAATTTATATCGTTGATAGAAGAAAAGATTACTTTACCTCGATTAGTCAAAAGAATAACGCCATTAATATCGTCATTTAATTGAAAATTTTTTAGGTATTCTGTAATCACGCCTTCTTTTTTTAAGTCATATTCGCTTGAAAAAGGCTCCCTAATAATATCTTCTATGAGATAATTGAGATGCTCGTCATAAACGTACTCTAAATCAGTTTTAATTTTGTTTTTATTTACATATTCGAGGAATTTTGAGTTTACTTTTGAAATTATTGATTCCAAAAGCTCCAAATTTTCGATTGTACTGCAAAGAACGCTATAATATAATGATCTTTTTTCAAATACCACTAGTTTTATTCCGCCGCCCATTTCAACAGTTTTGATTTTATCTCCAATAAGTTCTTTAGTAAATGACATCAATGCTGTGAAATAAGACGATATGAGTTGTTCTTGCTCAATTGGGTAAAGATTTGTGAGATTTAATCCATAAATACATATTCCTGATTTATTAAAAATGAAGAGATTGTGGATATTTAATTTCTCAGGTACTCTTTTAATCTTTGAGACTAATGCGGAACGATCGGGAATTCCCATATTATTTAGTTTAATTCAAACTATAAAAAGCTCAAACTTTTCACTCTTTTAAGATTAGTGTTTAAAATGCCTAAACCTTCAAGCAATTTTAAATTTCTAATTTGCTCTTAAAAACTCTAAAATACAAAACTTGATACCCCCTTAAAACATAATTTAAACGGTATGATTCTATACCCGTTTTCAACCAATTTCGTTCTAATTTGATGTTCATGACCTCTTCCAGCTAGTATTGTTGCTGTACCTCCCCCTCCTGCGCCGTTACATTTAAATCCTATAGCACCATTACTTTTTGCTATTTTTTCTGCTTTATCTATAATTGGGTTAACCATTAAGGGATGAAGTTTTTTTTGTGCTTCCCAGTTTCTGTTCATGACGTCCCCTATATTTACGATGTCTGAGTTTATCGCATTTTTCATGTTATATGCGCATTCTTTCATGATGTCAAACGAATCTAGAGTATCAACATCTTTTTTCTTATAGTTTTCTATAACTGCGTTATGCATTTCACTTGAACTTCTTGAGCTTAGATACAATAATATAAATTGACTTTCTAATTCGAAAATTCTTTTTTCATTAATATTAATTTTTAATATCTCTACATTGGGGTAATTAATTTCCATAAAATTGACTCCGCCATACGACGCTGCATACTGATCCTGCACGCCACTTTCCAGGCCTAACTCTTCAATTTCAAGTTTGTGAGCCAATCTAGCAATTTGGTTTTGATCCATATGTATTCCCTTATAAGTTGCTAACGCAGAAATTAAAGCTACAGCAATGCTCGCACTCGTACCTGTTCCACAACCTGGAGGCGCATCTGCTCTAACATAAATATCTAAACCCTTTTCAACCTCTATTCTATTAACCGCTGCTTTTAATAAGTCCAGCTTACCATTGTATTCAAATCCTTTAAAATTATAAACTTCAACAGTTTTCCCTAAATTTTCTGCATAAATTCGGATTAAATCCTTTCCATTCTCAATGACTCTTACATAGCTATAGAGATCAATGCAAAAATTAAAAACTGCACCTTCAGGATAAAACCAGGTATCAGTCCATCCTCCTATATCGCAAATTCTTACAGGAGCTCTTGTTAATACTTCGTTAATAACACTCATATCAATGATTCTTAATTATTTCTTCAATAATGAGTTGTAGTTCCTAATAGTTAAAATTTTCATTTTTTTAAGATTCAAAAAATACATAATCTAATCTTAATTTTCCAATTCAAAATCTTAAGATAACTGCTTGAATTTAGAAAGGCTAAAAACCTTATAAAACTCAGATAGTCTTGCTAATTAAATATTTAAAATGGATTTTCTCTTGAATTAGTCTGCACGTACCCAAATCCTAAAGATTACAATTTGATCCTCTTTATTTTTGAATCTTATTTACCTTTTTTGGATCGCTAGTAGACGAAGAATATTAACCTTCTATGATGTTTTTTCAACTAGATTTAAATAGCAGTAGGAGAAATATACTTTAAACACAAATTTATTTTAAAACATATTTAAACAATAAAAGGAGGAATAAAAAATGGCAAAAAAAGCTGCAGTTGATGTTTTATTTGTAAAGTCCAAGGTTCGAGAATACATCAAATCAAAAGATTGTAACACAAGTGGAGATGTAATTGATGGACCTGCGCTCAATGACGCAATTATTGGTATTCTCGATAAGGCGATTGGTCGCGCTAAAGCAAATGGAAGAAAGACTGTCCAAGAGAAAGACCTTTAGAGCTAATCTCTAAATTTAAGGATGTTACTAACTGAAAAAAGATTTTATTTATTTTTACCATACTTTTTTTTTTACTTTAAAAAAAATTAAAAATTTCTCACGGTATATTACTTTTTAATTTAGAAGAAGTTTAATATATCTAACACACACAATAAACAAGACCTATAGAATAAAAAATTCTTCATAAATCGCCTTATCCTTGTTCTTTACATCGTTGAAAGAAATTTTTTATTCTTATCTCTTCCTTTTATAATAAGTTTTAAATTTAGAATCTATTAGTCGAGTTGCGATTTAAAATCCTTATCGATGATGAATAAATCAATTGATACTATACTTCTTAACCTTTGCAATGCTTCTTTAAGCTCTTTGACTCGAACATATGGTCCTGAAACAGCAATGATTTCCAAACATTTTTCAAATTCTAAATGTACATGCATAGTTGATGTTATCACATCATAGAAGTGATGTTGTATATCATTTTTGAGAATTTCATCTGTCTGCTGAACTGAAGCATAAATAGGTTGGGAATTAAATCCGTGTTCGTGATGACCATCGTCGTGATTTATGTTATGCGAGTGTTCATGTGAAGGTTCTTTTTCTTGTTTTCCGGTAAAATGTTCATGTAATATGATAATGGGTATGCACCCTACAACATTCCCTGAAGCGAATGGGAGGTTTTCTTCGCTTACCATTAAAGAATGCATCGCTTTTCTTATACTGTCTGATCTCGTTATCCCCATTTTATTCCTAAATGCCTCAAACTTATCGTATAAATCTTTTGGAAGAGACACTGTAAAGCGTTTATATTCCTCCATTTTAAACATCTTTAAATCTTTAAAAAAATTTATAAAAAACTATTTTTTAATTAAGATAGCAATTGGTACACTTGCTTCCCGCCACTGGGCTATCTTACCAGAGTATTCTAAATTTAATTTCACTCTTCCGTGATCTCCTAATATTATCATCAAAGAATTGTTCCTAAGTTGTTTGTAATTACCTAAAATCCATTTATCAGTACGTAAAATTAATTTGTCAATTAAATCCTCAGGTGTTCTTTGTTTAAGTGCTTGTTGTTGTTTGTGTAAGTTCTCAAAATCCAAATAATGCATCCAAGAAAGTTCGTAATTGTTAATAACCTTAGCCGATTCCACCCATGTAGCCATATCCGTCCCTTTTGGGATCGAATGAGTCCCTCCATCGTATCGTTCTAAATCTTTTTTTCTCCCAACAAAACAAGATTTCTTCCCATGCTCATTCAAATATCTTAATAAATGAAAGCCATTAGGTTCGAAATCGAACCCACCGTACATAATTTGATGATAAACGGCTAAGGTATAAGGATTCTTAGTTGAGAGGAGTAACATTGCTTGAGAACTAGTAATCATGAACTGAGGTTTATGGTATGTAAGTTCAAATAAACCAAAATTATCTATAACATTCACAGAAATCCTTTCAATACCCTGATACATATCTACAATCGATTGGACATGTTCTGGAATAGTGCCAAGAGGGGGTTCAATCCCCAAAAGCTTAAGAATTGTTGCTGGTAACTGATTTAAATAGCATTTTAAAGTTTGAAGTTCACTCATAGTTATTTAGTATAAATTTATTCTTAAATTTTTAATTATTAAATTGAAATTGTGTACAATTTATTATAATATAATTACGATTTATTATTTTTAGATTGTTAATTTATTAATAATATTAGGTGAGAAAAATTAAGATGAAATCTTTATATATTGACGCGATAAACTCAGGAATCTCAGGGGATATGTTTTTGGCGTCTTTATTGGGTTTAAATGATGAACCAAATGAGATACTTTCAGATTTGAAAGAATTAAAAGTTCACTTAAAAGGTGTCTCTATTTTAGATCTTGAACTAGTTGAAGTTAAAAGAATGGGAATGGAAGTTCATCAACTTAAAGTATCAATTAAAGAATCTAAAAACCATAGAACTCCCGATGAACTTTCCAATGCATTGGAGCGATTTCTTGACAATAAACAATACTCCAAATCAGCAAAAAAATTCGCTAGGAATGTTTTAAATACTCTATTCAAAGCAGAAGCGGAAGTTCACGGGAATTTAGTTGAAAACATTCATCTACACGAATTAAGCTCTGTTGATACTCTGGTTGATATTTTAGGAGTAACCAAAGCACTAGATAATTTAGGAGGTTTTACGGAAAATTTTACATATCATTGCAGTAATATCCCGTTAGGGGGGGGGAATATAAAAACTGCGCACGGAATATTGCCAGTACCTGCACCAGCCACCGTAAAGATTTTTGAACGATCTAATTTAGTCGTTATAGGAGGTCCTATTGAAAGCGAACTAGTAACACCTACAGGTGCAGCACTTCTAGTTAATTTAAAACCCAAGGTTTCTAAAATTGCAAACCAAATGAGCTTGTTAAGTGTATCTTGTAGCACGGGTCAAAAAGAGTTTAAGAATTTTTCAAACATAATGAGGTTAATTTATGGCGAAATCGAAGAACCGGTTAATTCCAAGATTCCGCACCCATTGAAAGATTATGTTGAAGAAGTAACCGTGTTAGAAACGGCTGTTGATGATGTTTCAGGAGAAATTTTAGGAAATTTCGTTCAAACTTTAGAAGACGAAGATATTTTTGACGTTCAAATCATACCAAGCATAACAAAAAAAAATCGACCTGGTCATATCATTAAAATCTTATGTAATCCTCAAAATAATTTCGATTTAATTTATAAAACGCTTCGCGAACTAGGAACGCTAGGCGTTAGATATTATACTACTAAGAGAGTTTGTATTGACCGGAAATTAGAGAAGAGTACGATTGAACTAAACAACAAGAATTACGAGCTACATTTTAAAGTTTCTTACATTCATATGCCTGATGGAATTAAAGTAATTAATGTAAAACCTGAATTCGAAGATCTTAAAAATATTAGTAAACAAACCAATTTGTCTATCAAAGAGATCCTATTTTTTTGCCAGTCTGAGATGGAAAAATACTTCGGAAAAAATAGATAAAACTCTTTTACTAAAAGATAAAAAGTAAAGAAAAAAAAGATATATTTTTAATTAAATGGCTATAATCGGCTTGTTTTAATAGTTATCGACATTAAATTTATTCATAATATATTCATCTTCAACCATTTGTTTAGAAAAAGCTTTTAATCGGTTGATTTCCTTAAGAATATCTTCCTCTTTTCTTAGTTCCCCCAGTTCATGGAAAGTTTCAGCGGCTTCCGTAAAAATTTGAACACATTCTTCGTAATTTCCAGAAACTTCAAGATCTTCGGCTAAGAAAACTAAACTCTCAGCAATATCTAATTTTTTTCCTATTTTCTTTTGAATTTTTAATGCTTGATACGAAAATTTCAAACCTTCCACGTGGTTCCTAAGTTTCGAATGAGTTCTCCCTAACATTCTTAAAACTCTAGCTTCTTCGTTTTGTAGATTATTATCCTTGCAGTATCGTAAAAATTCATTCAAGAACTGGAGTAGTTCTTTTTTGTTGACTTCTGTTACTTGATCAAAATGCTTCAAGACATTATCGAGTCTCTCTAAAGCGTTAAGAACCTTGCCATTTTTAAAAAATTCTTTAGACTTCTCAAAATTTTCAACTGTTGCGACCATTGGTCTCAACTACATCATATTTTTTTTTTTTTTAAAATTTTAAAGAATTAGAAATTTCAATAATAATTATATCGATCTATATATTTATACTTTTACATTAGAAGAAAAAGGTTTTATATATTAAAAAATGCCTTAGTTTTTAATAATCTCTATTTAGGTTAATTAATGGATAACTCTGATTTTATACTTAGCGTAGAATAATTCAAAAGGACATTAATTTAATTATTCAATTATTCAAATCCGAGAATTTCGTCGTTGCGAATGATTTAAAAAAAAAAAAAAAAGAGAATTTTATAAATTAAAATATACCTAGCGGCATTAACAAGGGGCCAAAAATGCAAAGAAGAGCAATTCCTATGGCGTAAATTATGATTACGACTTTGATTTTATCTTTTTTTTCCGGTAGGTCGTAAACATAAAAAGTTCCGACATAGAAGTGAAAATATCCTATGAGGAATATTAGTAGGGGATTATACCAGTTCCAAAACACATATTCCCATATTAAATAATTACCCCAATTCAATAAAATTTCTACAAACACAGAAAATAGTGTAAAACCGATTGCCATAGCCCATCGGTTTGGGAGCCCTAAAATTTTCTTATTTTTATCATCGGAGAGAAATTTTGTGAAGACAATGCCCCCGATCGAAAACATAAAAGCAATTTCTATATTCCAACCAATTAGTATTATATAAGCACTCGCTCCCGGTGTGGTCCAAAACGCAGAGTAATTTGAGAACGCAAATACTAATCCGTTCCAAATTTCATTAATAAGATCAAGACCTAATAAAGTTAATCCAGCGAAGACGGTGCTCCAATTGTTAGTTTCTCTTGCTTTTTTAATCTCAACACCGTAGATATATAAAACAATAACTAAAAGAGTTACAACATACCATCCTGTTACAGGATTTAGTTGTCTCAATTTCGATAATGCTTCAAGAGAAGCTTCTGTAGGTGCCATATCATACACTTTTTTTTATTTTTAATATGTATTATTATACAAAATTTTGGTTTTGCTTATATAAATTTCTTTCTCATTATAAACTGAATATCTTACATTCCTCGAAGAAAAATATGAAAGAGGACATTTTCATAAAAAATTTATCCTTAAATAGAGGGTTTACTCTGCTATTTTATTTGCAATTAAAGCAGCAGAAGCTCCTGCCCCAAATCCGTTGTCAATGTTGACTACTAATAGTCCCGGCGAGCAAGATTGGAGCATCGTTGTTAAAGCGCCAATACCTTTTTCACCTAATCCGTAACCACTAGATATAGGAACGCCTATAACAGGAATGTTCACAAGCGCAGCAACTACTCCGGGTAATGTGCCTTCCATACCCGCACATACGACAATTACTTGAATATCTTTTTTGATCATTTCACTAAGAGGTGTAAAAAGACGGTGAATTCCCGCAATTCCTAAATCGTAACTTGTAAGTACTTCACAACCCATTGATTCTGCGATTACTTTAGCTTCCTCTGCGACCGGAATATCTGAACTTCCAGCTGTAATAATACCAACTTTTCCACCTTTTCTTTCAAAAACGAAGCTCTTTTCTTTTACGATCATGATTTTAGCTAATTCGTTTAAATCCATTGAAATTCCGTCTTTATTTTCAAACTCCTTAAAAATAATATCCTTTTGCTCCTCTTTGTACCTTGATACAATAGCAAACCTATTTTTCTTCAGAAACGAGTGAATTATTTCTATTGTAACTTGAGCTGGTTTGTTTTCCGCGTAAATGACTTCCACAATTCCAGTGCGCCGTTTCCGGAAGATGTCTAATTTAGCAAAGTCTCCAACTTCTTCAATAGTATTTGCTTGCAATAGTTTTTCTGCTTCTTCAATCGAACATTCTTTACTAACCAATTTATTTAAAATATCTCTTATCTCATCCAAATTCAATCATCAAATTAAATAATTTCAGACATTCAGTTCATACCTATATATTCTTTAAAATCTTTTAGGCTTAATAAATTTAGAAAGATATTCCAACATATTTTTTTACGCTTTCATAAAAATAGGTTTAAAACACTAAATATTAAGACATTTACTAGAAATATTTGAAATTCAGTAATGTGTGAGTTTTTAAATATACTAGTGTAAACATTATAAATTACCTTAAATTCAAAAATCAATATTCATATGTATATTATACAAAATACATTAAATTCAAAAATCAATGTTCATATATTCCAAAGTCATTTTCCTAAATTTTAATTTAATTAGGAATGAAATAAAAGGAGGAGATCATTTTTTCAGAATTAGTGATTAACAGAAATATTGAATACATACAGCAAAGAAACGAGTTTGACTATTTGAAGGCTTTAATAGATTCTTTAGGAAAGGGCAGATGCATAGGTATTTTATTACATGGACCACCGGGAACGGGTAAAACTCTTTTAGCAAAAACTCTTGCAAAGAAATCCAATTCTTCATATTTTATAATTGATGGCTCACCAGATCTTGACAGAAGAGATATCGAGGGGAATTGGGAGTTATTTAATGGCGATACTAGGTTCAATCATGGACCATTGACGAGGGCTATAGAAGACGCAAATAATAACGGTATGTCTTTTATTATAATAAATGAAATAAATGCGATTAGAGAAAGTGAGCAAATCTCGTTAAATTCCCTACTCTCAGAAAGCCATATCAACTTGATTTCGAAGGGATTTGAAAGATATAGTTTAAAAGAAACGAGTAAACTTGTGATAATTGGGACAATGAACAAGGGTGTATTAGGAATTAACAAACTTCAAGAGGCTTTTGAAGATCGGTTCTTAGTTTGCCCTGAAATAACATATCCTACGAAACAGAAAGAGATCGAAATTGCGGTCAAATTATCAGGATGCAAAAAAATAGTCGCTGAAACCGTTGTAGACGCGGCTAGACAGATCAGAAAACAAGCAATAAAAGATTTTTCGATAACTAAAATATTCTCTACTAGGTTAATTGTTAACTTCTGCTTAATTGTATCAAATATGTCTTCAGATTATTTAAGATATAATATTGAGAATATAATCATCAATAAATTAGGTGAAAACCAAGAAGAAAAGAAAAGCATTGCGATGATCCTTGATGGAAAACTGTTTGAAGACAACTTAAAGAAATGTTTAACACAAAATTATGATGTTAAATCAGATTTAAAGAAGGAATTAATTTCTCCGAGAACTACAGAAGCCAAAATTATTAGCAATTTTAAAAGTAAAGTGGAAAAGTATGTGTTTGAATTAGGTAATGGTAAGTTTAAAAATAAAAACGGAAGCCTTATGTGGAAATTTTTCGATTGGTTTTGGCAACACCATAGAACATCCTTAAAAAATTACATTCAATTAACTGAAAAACTTGGGTATCATAAGGCTTACAAGGAATTTTCAGGACTCAGCTACCTTTACAATGGAGAAATAACACTAAGCTACATAAAGTGGCTATATAGAAATAAAAATAAAGATTTAATGGATTTCATGAGGCGAATCTGCCCAGTGTTAGATTAAGTTAATATCTCAAGTTAATATATAAATAAGGTGATCAGTTTACCAGTTTTGTATGACCTTTTCGAAAAAGATTTTTTCTCAGATTTGCTTGCTCTAATTAATATCGGCAAGAGAATAAGTGGAAAGAAAGATATTTATGTTGAATTTAACCAGAATTCTCAGCTCACTTTTACTGATGGAAGGTTTATATATTTACCAAAAAAAATAAAAGATGATATATCTACAGCACAAGGTTTAGTCGCTCATGAAAGTGGGCACATCGGTTATGGGTCATTTGAATTATCTTTTATAAAACTCATTGACATTCTTTCAAAAAAATACGACTTACCACAATACTTCGTAAAACAAGTTATCAATGTTGTGGAGGATGTAAGAGTTAATTCTTTAAACAATATTAAATTCCCAGGATTCTACAAAAATTTGCGAACATTCACATTACAACTACTCCCTGAACTGATCCTTAACATGAAGCGTTCAGGAGATTTGCTCATTTACATTAATTTATACATGGAAAACTACAAAGAATTTCAAAATAAACCGAAATTTAGAACACGAAACATGAGCAGAGAGGATTGGCGCGTGATTTCCACAGCAAAAAAATTCCTCCTAAAATCACTAACGCCCGCTTCATCTATAATTACAATTGATCAATTATGCAAAGTTCTAAAGAAGTTTTATAAGAAAAAAAAGATAAATAGGGAAAGAACACCTCCACATAAGGCGAGCGATAACTCATATTACGATCCAGATTACGATGAATGTTTCGAAGATTGTGATTATGATGAATCTTCTGAAATTATTGAAAGGGAAAATTATGAAAAGTATTTAGAAAAACTTCAGGAATCAGATTTCATGGAAGATCCTTGTCTTTACGAGAATCTCGAAGAAGAAGAGTACCGTCATAATTCATCCGTAGAATTCGAACCTCTAATAAATCATTTTGAAGAATTCATCGAACGAGACAAAAAGTTAGAATCATCAGAATTAAGTTCAGCCAATGAAAAAGTAATTGAGAAAATCAAGGATTTAGATCTTGACACTACGGACATCGAGAAATTGATGGAAGATGTTGATCAAGATTCAAAAACGGAGTCTTTGAAAGATTACCTTAAAGAAGTTCTTAAATCTAGTGAATTTGATTTAAATAAAGACATATCTGAACAGTTAGACTCTAATGAAAAATTAAAACTATTAATGCAAAATAACGAAGATCTGAATTCTGATGAAATTGGGGATTTAATAGCGAGTCTGAATAACGAGAATCAGGAAGAAGGTGCCCTCCAAGGATTTGACAGTTTCATTAGTGAAATTAGTAAATTAGTGCTTGAATCTCAAACTGCTATGGAAGGAAGGCTTTTGTTAATTGAGAACCAAGACCAAATTTGTGAGGGCGAAAGAAAGGTAAATGCTGTTCATATTGAAAATGAAGATATGAGATCAATAAATTTATCTTACAATGAAATCGTGAAGACGTATAACTACATAATAACTAAGTTGAAGAATTTATTTAGAGATTTGAGAAATGAAAGTGATGTTGACAACTCTCAAAAAAGAGGACGCTTAAACAATAAGTTTATTAAAGCAGTTACGAGCGATTTTAAGTATAATAAGTGTTTCACGAGAAAATTACAGCAAAAAGAATTAAAAATCTTATTGATGGTAGATATCAGTGGAAGTATGGCAGGAATCAAACTTGAAGCAGCCAAGGTTGCGATGGTAATGTTATGTGAATCACTCTATGAAATCGCTCAATTGCGTATCGTGCTTTTTACTGGCGAATATGACGCCTTAAATATTCAATTAAAGGATTTTGAAGAATACCCAGATATTAAAAAATTTGATAAATTTGGACGTCATCAACGCATTGGGAGCAATTTAGATGGTGTGTCTCTAAAACACGAATCCGCTAAACTGGAAAAAAATGTATTAATCTTAGTTATTTCGGATGGTCAACCTGCAGGCACTCAATATGGCTTGAATGACGCAATAAAGGAGATTCAAGATGTTAGGAAAAAATTTAAAGTCTACGCTTTTTCAATTGATGCTAGAGGTGATTATCTTAACAAACTATATGGCAACAACTGGATTTTAACAAAATCGTCAGATCGGACAGATCTAGCGGATAAATTGACACAGTTTTGTAAACTTGTTGTAAAAGAATTTTTTCGGTAAATTGGTAATTATACTGTATTAAGATTGCGTATTCCACACTATCATAAGCTTATTATAGAGTTTCATATTTCCAATTAAACATTTGAAACCTTTTTTTGATATAATAAATTACCATTTATTATAACTAAAATCATATAGAGTGAGATTAAATGTTTGATTATAAATCTTATAAAGACGTTGATTTAAAAGGAAAGAAAATTTTGATGAGAGTTGATATTAACTCTAATATAGACATTGAAAACAACAGAATTCGCGAATCACCTCGTATTCACGCACTAATCCCCTCATTGGAGGAACTTAAAGATAGCGCTGTAGTAGTTATGGCACACCAATCTCGTCCAGGCGCGAAAGATTTCACTTCTTTAGAATTACACGCTGGAGAAATAAGAAAACTGTTAGATCGCCCTGTTAAATACGTTGAGGATGTATTCGGAGAAAAAGCTATTAATGCAATAAAGGATCTTAAAGTAGGTGAAGTGCTAGTTCTTAACAATGTACGAACTTGGGAACTGGAAACTAAGCAATTTAAGGACTTTTCTGAAGCAGCAAACTTGGAGATGATTAAAACCTTATCGCCATTGTTCGACTATTTCATCGCAGATGCATTTGGAGCAGCTCATAGAGCCCAACCCTCGATAATTGGGTGGCCAACATTAATCGCAGGGCCCACAACCGTTAAAGAGTTCGAATACATGAGTAAAATATTGGAAAATCCAGAAAAGCCCATGGTCATGCTTATAGGGGGCGCAAAAGCATTAGATAAATTTAAAGCTATGAAATTTAATTTTGAAAACGATAAATTAGATTACGCACTTTGTTCTGGATTAACGGCTATATTAATCATGGAAGCTCTCGGAATCGAAACAGGCGAACCAAACAAAGGAGCAGTTGCAAAAGACTTAGATAAGGCAAAGGACGATATTAAAGAAACATATGAAAAATTTAAAGATAAGATCATATTACCTAAAGATTTAGTAATTGATGATAATGGTAGCAGAAAAGCTATTGGTATCGATGAATTAAAGGATTATAACGCCGTAACTGGTGATATTGGACCCAAAACTACAGAAGAATTTAAGAACATCATAATGAACGCTAAAACCATTATTGCTAATGGCCCACCTGGAATTTTTGAAAAGGAAGTCTTTAGAAAAGGAACTTTTGACATGGTTAAAGCAATGGCTGAAGCTGCTAAGAATAGTGGTGCTCTTTCAGTAATAGGAGGAGGAGAAATGGGAACTGCTGCAGAAATGTCTGGATTCGCTCAAGATGTTTCTTTTATTTCTACTGGCGGGGGCGCCATGCTAGAAATATTATCAGGAAAAGACGTACCTATGGTTAAAGCCTTAAGAGAAAAAAAACCTTAAATATTTCTTTATTTATTTTTTTTATATTTTTTCTAGTGATATTAATCGTGTTAAACGATTGTTTTATGACATGGGAAAGAAAAATTAAATATTTTAAATTAACCGAATCTTTTTGAAATATTTTTTAATTCATACTAATTTTTATTAAGATACACACCTAAATTTGTAATTAAATCACAATTAAATAAATAAAACCTACGATGACTCCAAAGTTTAGTAAGAAATTACTTGTTCTTTTAATTTTAGTTCCTACTATTGTTAGTGTAGGAATTGTAACATTTATTGTCGTAGTCAATCTTCCTGAACTTAATCAAGATGAGACTTTAGAATCGAGAATTCAAAGTTTGATGACAAGTGCTCAAATTCCTTCATTAGGTGCTTGTATTATTATTAACGATACCGTTGTTTGGGCTCAAGGTTTTGGTGACCAACCAGATTTAGATACTGTTTTTATGATAGGCTCCATTACTAAATCTTTTACATCGATAGCAATACTCCAACTTTACGAAAGAAATTTACTCGATTTAGACGATAATATTGACGATTATCTCCCTTTTAATGTAAGACATCCTGATTATCCCGCTATGAATGTTACAATTGAGATGCTTTTTACACACACTGCAGGTCTACCAACTAACTTCTATTGGTCCCTGGAGTATTATTTTAACAACGACACGATTACTTGGATTAATGAAAATTTTGGATGGGATATCGAGATATGGGAAGATCGCCCTACTTTAGAACAGTTCTTAGAAGGTAGTTTGAATCCTACTGGTGCTTATTATGACCCCTATAATTGGCAATCACTGCCAGGGTTAATGTTCCGTTATTCTAACGCAGGTTATCAATTACTTGGGTATTTAGTTGAAGAAATTACCAACCAAAGTCTAATAGATTATGTTCAAGAAAACATTCTTGATCCACTTAATATGAACAGAAGTGGATTTTATTACGAAGATTTTCTTAATAGCAACGCTATTCCTTACGAGTGGAACAATTCAAAATTCGAATTGCCTCTTTACAATATCAATCTTACAGGTGCTGGTGCATTACGTAGCACTATACCAGACATGGCTAGGTATTTGATAGCTTGTATGAACAACGGTGAATATAATGGAACTCAAATATTAGAATCCGGAACTATTAATCTAATGCATTCTAACCACATACCCTTAACTGGGACTTCAGTAGAAGGGTTTAATATTATAGGCTATGGATTTGGGTGGTTTCTCTACAGAGGAGGATATAAAGGGCACAGTGGAGCGACTCCGGGTTACAGTTCGAATATGTATTTTAAGAAATCATCGGGAAGCACTTATGGCGTCGTTGTAATGTATAATCGCGGTTCAGCTCTTATATATGACGATGCGCTAGTCAATATCTACATACCAGCAATTAACAAATTACTGTTAGAGGAAGCGCAGTCATTATTTCAGCAAGCACTTTCTAGTTAGAAAAATACTCTTCACAATATTGTTTCTTAGTATTTATTTTGCTTCGAAGAAAATAAATGGTTATATCTTAATATAATTAAAATAAATGTGAAAGATGTATTAAGATCCAATGAACAAGCAAATAACCTCTAAAATATTCAAATAAAGAAATTTTGATTGCTAGCCAATTGTTCTTAATTAATAATAATATTTAATAAGATACGCAACTAAATTTGTAACTAATTTTCAATAATTAAATAAAAAATGCAATGTCTCCAAGGATTAGTAAGAAAGTATTTATTTCTTTAATTTTGGTTCCTATTATCGCTAGTATGGGAATTATAACTTTTATTATAGTAGTTAATCTTCCTGAACCTAATCAAGATGAAAGTTTAGAATCAAAAATTCAAAGCTGGATGACAGATGCTCAAATTCCCTCATTAGGAGCTTGCATTGTTATTAACGATACCGTTGTTTGGGCTCAAGGTTTTGGTGATCAACCAGATCTAGATACGGTATTTATGATAGGCTCCATTACTAAATCTTTTACTGCGACAGCAATATTACAACTTTACGAAAGGAATTTAATCGATTTAGGAAGAAATGTTGACTACTATCTCCCATTCAAAGTTAGACATCCTAATTATACCACTAGTTGGGTTACGACTGAGATGCTTCTAACACATACCGCTGGTTTATCAACTAACTTAATGTGGTCTTTGGAATATTATTTCAACAACGAAACAATTACCTGGATAAATGAGAATTTAGATTTAGGAGGGGATATCGAGATATGGGAAGATCGTCCTACTTTAGAACAGTTCTTAAATGGCAGTTTAAATCCTGGAGGTGCATATTATGATGACTATAATTGGCAATCACGGCCAGGATTATATTACCGCTATTCTAACGCAGGGTATCAATTACTTGGGTATTTAGTTGAAGCAATTACCAACCAAAGTCTAATAGATTATGTTCAAGAAAATATTCTTGATCCGCTCAATATGAGCAGTAGTGGGTTTTATTACGAAGATTTTCTTAATAACAACGCTATTCCTTACGAATGGATGTATAACTTCTCGTTGCCTCTTTATGGTTATAATTTCGAGTATCCTCTGTATAATCTCAATGTTACTGGAGCTGGTCAAATACGGAGCACTATACCAGATATGACTAAGTATCTAATGGCCTGTATGAACGGTGAATATAATGGAATTCAAATTTTAAAAACTTCATCTATTAACTTAATGCAGTCTAACATTATACCCTTATCAGGGACTTCAGCGGAAGGTTTAGACTTTATAGGTTATGGATATGGATGGAATCTCTACGAAAGAGGATATAAAGGGCACGGTGGAGCCACTCCAGGTTACAGTGCTGATGTATTTTTTAAGAAAACGCATGGAGGCAGTTATGGCGTAGTTCTTATGTTTAATCGTGGTTCAGCTCTCATATATGACTATAGGCTAATCAATACCTACTTACCTGCAATTAACGGTTTACTCTTAGAGGAAGCAGAATCATTGTTTCAGCAAGCTCTTTCTAGTTAGAAAAAAATATTTCATAACTTTTTTTAAGAACTAATTTTATTGCTAAGAAAACAAATTGTTATGATCCTTCACGATAAAACTAATAAAATATTTATTTTTTAATAATATAAGTTATTTATCTCAAGTTTTAGTTTTTTAAACTAAAATAAGGGAATACAAACACGGGCCCGTGGTCTAGCCTGGTATGACGTCTCCTTGACGTGGAGAAGGTCGTGCGTTCAATTCGCGCCGGGCCCACCAAATTACAAATCATAGAGATTAAAATGCCGATAAGATTCCGATGGACATCTAAAGAATACATACCAATTGCTCTCATGCTATTCGGAGCTTGTGGTTTATTCCAAGCGCTTTTTATATATATAGCTCAATATTTTTTAGGAGTAGGTAATTACATTGTTGTAATATTAATTCCTGTTGGAACAACAATAGCTTTATTTTTTGGCGTTGTGCTTATTTTTGAATCATTCACCCAAGTTGAGAAAAGAAAAAAGCTAAAAACACAATTTCAAAAATCCCGAACAGAAACTTCAAAGCTAAGAAAAATTCTGTATTTCCCAGTTGTAAGACCATTAATTATTGTTTTTCCTATCTTTGCTGCGATATTTTTTACCACATTTGGAATATGTTTGACTTTCTTAGATAATGTTTTATCATTTTTGATTGCTGAGAATTCAGCTACTTTAATTTCCTTGCTTGTAGCTAATTTTATTGAAAAAAAATACGCAAAAATCCAAAGATATTAGAATTAGCGTATATTCTTTTACAAAAATGTATATACCCTAAGCATTTTTATTTAATTGCTCGATTAATATTATAATAATACCGTGATTAAAAGTTTATTATAGTTGTCAGAAAAAGACATCTGTTAAATTAAATTTCTAATAAAGATTTTTGGAAATGAAAAAACTAGAAGTGCGATGTCCAGCTTGTTCAAATAGAGGATATATTGAAGTTTCAGAAGAGGAAGTAGAAAAAGCTGCAAGAGGCGTATTTGCAGTTAATGTTTTGGAGGGAGTTGTTTGCGAACATTCTTTTGTGGCGTATGTGGACAAAAATTTTACTGTAAGAGACACATTTATAGCAGATTTTCAGTTAGAACTTCCAGATGTAGTTCCCGAACAAGCGATTGAACCAGAAGTTGCTCAACAATTGGATTTAATTGATGTAGGTTTAATAAAACTTAATTTTTCAGCCTCTTTACTTACTCATGTAATAAGGGCATTATTATTTAAGAAAAAGATTTTTCTACTTTTTAATCAGTCATATATGGCAGACAATATCTACAAATTTATCGAGTATATAACTCTCAATTCTTTTAAAGTTGACATTCTCGTTATTTCAGGCGAACAGTATGACATCTATGATATTAAAGATTCAGTTATATTGGATGGCAATAGCGTTATTAAAGACGACGATGATATTCTTAAGGCAAAAACATTAGGTGTTGAGAGATCTTTAGTAAGGAAATTTTTAGCAGAATACGAACCAAAACCCAGTTTGATTTATTTACAAAATGGACTCCAAAAAGCTTACGAATTATCTAAAACCATAGTGGATATTGTTAACAATCTAAAAAAGAAAGAAAAAGTATATTCTAAGAATGTTATTGAAGAAATCACAAGAATACATGATGTAAGAATCCAATTACCGTATCTCGACTTTCTTTACATAATCGTTGAGAATTATTTTGGGGTTAATGTTCCAAAATCTTCAAATGTTTCTAATTTTCTCAGCACTCTATAACAAAATCTAATATTATGTGGGACAAATTAAGTAATGTTATAATTTTGTTACATTTAAATACATAATTATCTTAATGAAACATGGTATTAACATTTATTAAAAAAAAAGGCAGAATAAAATGTTAAAAGTTGTTATTAGAAACATCATTTATACTATATTACTCCTTATCGTAGCATTATTTTTGGGGTTGGTTCTGAGTTTTGTGTTTAGTCGGTTATTTCCCGGTGACCCGGTTCTTCCATTTCTACCTCCGGGGTTTACACAAGCAGAATATTTGGCAATGATTCGCCAATTGGGTTTAGATCAACCTATAATTGTACAGTTCTTTAGGTATCTTTTCGACTTCTTTACAGGGAATCTAGGGGTTTTAAGTTCTCTTGCGCCAGGTATACCTGTAATTGAAATTTTGACTGAGAGAATTCCAGCAAGTATTGAATTTACAATATTACCGATTGTTTCAGGTTTATTCGCAGGTATTTTACTAGGAATTTTGTCAGTAAAAGTCAGATACAGATTGATTAAACTTTTGATTCAAATTCTTACTATTTCAGTTATTTCGATGCCTATATTTGTCGTAGGAATATGGTCCCAATACACTTTCGCATTTCAAATGGGAATTTTTCCAGCGATCGGAGATCCATCTTTACCGTCCGGTATATTATTTCTGGTAACATTCTTTCTCACAACAAGACAGGTTCGTTCTAATTACTTGAAGAAATCAGAAGAAAAACATATTTTATCCAATAGCTTGCAAATAATCTTTAATATAAGCATATTAATTGCTAGCATTTTCCTTCTCGAAGTTACCTTCGGAATACATGGATTTTTTGAACTTTTTATTATATCGATCAATACATGGGATTATTATTTATTCAGGGCATGCTTATTTATCCTAATCGCCCTTACCGTATTTGTTCTATTCCTATCAAACATCGTTTACACAATTTACAATTACTTCTCAGAAGAAAGACAATCGAAAATATTTACTACATACATCGGGAGAAACGAGCAAGTGGTTGAAGAAAGCGCTCGATATGGTTTCAATTCAGACCAAACATTTAAAGATTTTACAATTTATCGTCTGAAATCTCCGTTAACAATAATTGGATTAGCGATTGTAGTGTTTACCATAATTATAGCTATAGTTCCACAAGTATTAACTCCATTTTCTATGCAAGAAGCATTGGGAGTATATCCAGGCGCTTATAGTCCACCGTCTGCGACTCACCCCTTAGGACAAACTACATTTGGACGCGACGTACTTGCATTATTAGTATATGGTGTATCAACATCGATAAAAGTTTGCATCCTGCCTGTTCTCATAGGAATTGCGATAGGATTGAATTTTGGTTATTTATCTAAAGTTCATAGGTGGGTAAAATGGGTAGTATTGGGGGTCATGGTAATCATTTTCATTATACCTAGTGTTATCGTGATCTTAATAATACAAGGCAATTTTTTGCTAGGAGGAAATATCACAATGATAATGAGTATCATGACACTGTATATGATCCCATGGGTCACTTTATTAATCAGTAGGGGAAACTACAGCTATAAGTTAACCGCAAAGAAATTAATTGCATATTTCCCATTATTCATGGCAATCAATATTATGTTATTCGAAGCAATAGGTTTCCTTGGATTTTCTGATCCTCTGATAATACAATTAGGAGATAGTATCAGTCGCGCAAGACCCTCTGTATTTTTTGCTCCATGGGCGTCCCTTTGGCCAGGTTTGGCACTTTATATTTTAATGATAGGATTTTTTACACTCCATTATGGTTTGAAAGAACCAATCCCCATAGTTGGAAAATTGTAAAATTTTTAACCTTTTTTTTTTTTTAGAATTAAAGTTTCACAGATCGTGAAACATACCTTTCACTATATTTTTTAAAATCGTAAAAGGCTATTTAATTGGTTTTAGAAAGGGTGTAATCAAGAAGAA
>Ga0114930_10000345_pt1 | contig 49635 bp, 48 predicted proteins | sample AnhtaG_FD_87300 | JGI IMG/M metagenome (GOLD analysis project Ga0114930, IMG submission 87300) | Deep subsurface microbial communities from Anholt, Denmark to uncover new lineages of life (NeLLi) - Anholt_01485 metaG | ecosystem: Environmental > Aquatic > Marine > Oceanic > Sediment | place...
AGGCGCGGCGCGCCAGGAGGGTGTCCACAGGACCTGCTGGATTCTCGAAGCGTGTGGGGACTGTCGCGGCACCAGCAAGAGAGAGCGGCCTTCTCGTCCGGCCCAATGAACGGCTGTGGTGTGCGCCGAAGGCGGATATTGCCGTAGCTGCCCGGCACGCCGTGCGGCTACCGACTTCGGTTGGCCTTAGGGCACAGATGCCACACCCTCTCAGGTCAGTTGCGTAGCCAACGATCCTTCGATGTGCTAGAATCGCTGAGAGGATCAGGGAGAAGTGGAAGAGATACTGGCAGAACTCAATCCAGCGCAGAGGGAAGCGGTCGAAGCCTCTGAGGGCCCCATCCTGGTTGTAGCTGGACCAGGCAGCGGCAAGACTCGGGTGCTGACCCAGCGAGTCGCGTATTTGATCAGGAAGTATGGCGTCTCCCCTTATCGCATCGTGGCGGTCACGTTCACCAACAAGGCAGCCCGGGAGATGAAAGAGCGACTCTATGAACTCCTGGGCCCTCAACTGTTGGGTCAGATCACCATCGGCACCTTCCATGCCTTCTGTGTGCGCGTTTTGCGCCGGGAGGCAGAGCACCTGCCCTACGATCGGGACTTCGTCATCTACGATAATGGCGACCAATTGACACTCGTGAAGCAGTGTCTGCGGGAACTGGATCTGGCCGAGAGCGATTTCGGTCCCCGCGCTATCCAGAATGCGATCTCGAGAGCCAAGAGCCAGCTCATCGGTCCGCAGGAGTACGTGCCCTCGAGCTACAAGCACGAGGCGACCTCGCGTGTCTATCGGCGCTATCAACGACTGCTGTTGAAGAACAATGCCTTGGATTTCGACGACCTGCTGATGGTGACTGTGCGATTGTTGCGCCAGAATCAAGAGGTGCTGGAGAAGTATCAGACGCGCTATCGTCACATTCTGGTGGATGAGTTCCAGGACACCAACGTCGCTCAGTACACAATCCTGAAGCTATTGGCAGGGAAGCATGGCAACCTCTTCGTGGTGGGGGATGAGGATCAGAGCATATACGCCTGGCGGGGCGCGGACTTCCGAAATGTGCAGAGGTTTCAGGAAGACTATCCGGGTGTCCAGGTTGTTCTCTTGGAGCAGAACTACCGATCTACGCAGACTATCCTCGATACGGCGCACAGCGTCATCACCCATAATGTGCAGAGAGTGCCCAAGAAGCTATGGACCGAAAACCAGCCTGGCGTGCCGGTGACGGTCTACGAGGCCTACGATGAGGGAGAAGAGGCCCAGTATGTCCTGCACGAGATGGAGCGATTGGTGGCCGAGGATGGCTATGAACCTGGGGATCTTGCCGTGATGTACCGCACCAACGCTCAATCCAGGGCCCTGGAAGAGGTTTTCGTCCGCGCCGGGGTTCCCTACAAGCTGGTGGGAGCCACTCGCTTCTACGAGCGTCGCGAGATCAAAGATGTCTTGGCCTACCTACGCGCCATTCACAACCCTCGAGATACTATCAGCCTGGACCGCATCATCAACGTACCTCGTCGCGCCATAGGGCGAACGACATTGGAGCGACTGGAGGCGTGGGCTGACAGCAGAGGTGTGTCCCTGTTCGAAGCCCTGAGGCATCTGCGCGATGAAGAAGACGCCCCTGTGGGCGCCCGAGGGCGTCGCAGCCTCCTGGGCTTCTTGGAGATCATGGAGGAGCTGATCGCCGCCAGTGGGGAACTGAACGTGCTGGAGTTGCTAGATATGACTCTCGACAGGAGCGGCTACGCCTCCTACGTTCGCGACGGCACCGACCGTGGCGAAGAGCGTTGGGATAACATCAAAGAGCTACGCACGGTGGCGCAGGAATACGCCTCCTTGCCGGTGGAAGAAAGCCTGGTGACTTTTCTGGAGCAGGTGGCTCTGGTCTCAGAGGTGGACAATCTGGAACAGCAGGCCAAGGCTCCCTGCTTCCTCACTTTGCACATGGCCAAGGGACTGGAGTTCCCGGTGGTGTTCATCGTGGGCCTGGAGGAGGGGATACTGCCTCATAACCGGTCCATGGAGACCGAGGCAGAGCTAGAGGAGGAGCGACGTCTCTTTTACGTTGGTGTCACCAGGGCCGAGAGACGCCTTTTCTTGTTCCACACGTTCCGTCGCACTGTCTTTGGAAAGAAACACGAGCCGGGTAAGCCGTCCCGCTTCCTAAGGGACATACCTCCGGAGCTGTTCGAGGGCTACGAACCTGAAGGACCCCAGCAACCGCCCCAGCAGCGCAGCACGGCCGCTCAGTTGTGCCCTGGTGATCGGGTGCGGCATCGTCAGTTCGGCGAGGGGATAGTCCTCAGCAGCAAGGTTCTGGAAGACGATGAGGAAGTGACGGTGTTCTTCGACAGTCTCGGTGAGAAGAAGACGCTGATGGCGAGCTTCACTGACATGCAGACGGTCTGACAGTTCCCAGGGTCGCGGCAAGCTGGTGCTTGGCGAGTGGTGTCGCAGTGCGATGCTGCGTCAGCACCATAGGACAGACACGAAGAGTACTAGCGCGTTCCCCAATGGCGCTCGGCCGCGCCGGAGTCTCGTAGACCGCCATCTGCGGGATACTGACAGACAGCACGATGCAGGACCTCTTGTTCTGATTTGCAGTTGGAGGACAAGGTGAGATTAGCGGCGTTTGACCTGGAAATCGCGAGCGAAATCCCCGAAGGCGTTCAGAACTGGCGCAATGCTGCGCCGCCGGGCATAAGTTGTGCGGCCGTTGCCTTGGCTGATCATGAGGATAGGCCGCTGTTCTGGGTGGGAGTACCGCAGATGACACACTCGGAGTGCCGGTCAATGGTCAGAGACCTACAGAGGCTTGGCACGGACGGCTATACGTTCTTGACTTGGAACGGCTGCGGATTCGACTTCGCAGTTCTGGCGCTCGAATCTGGGATGTATGCCGAGTGCACCGAATTGGCCCTGAACCATGTTGATCTGATGATGAGAGTCACCTTTGAGAAAGGCTGGTATCTGAGTCTGCAGAAGGCCCTAAGGGGCGCGGGGCTCGAAGGCAAGTTAGAGAGCGTCATCCTGTCTGACGGCGCGGTGCTGAGTGACATGGACGGTTCGAAGGCTCCGAAGTTGTGGGCAGCCGGTGAGCATAATGCAGTGCTGCAATATCTGCGCAGTGACGTGGTTCAGTTGCTCAGGCTGGCTCACGTCATTCAGCGCAGGAACGTCATCCGATGGACGAGTGACAGGGGCAACCCCCAGGAGGTGTTTGTCGACAGGTTGTTCACCGTGCGCGAGTGCTTTGACATACCAGAGCCTGACGTATCCTGGATGACTGACCCGCCTACGCGTGAGCAATTCGTGCGATGGATGCGACTGTCCCCAATGTCCGACTCATCGCCTGTGACGTCTACCATCGCCGGACCGAGTTTCAGGTCAGGCGACCGGATCAGACACGTTCGCTTCGGCGAGGGCGTAGTGTTGAAGAGCTGGCTAGTGGGTGACTATGAGGAGGTGAAGGTCATCTTTGACAGCGTGGGGGCCAAGCGGTGTCTGGTTAGCTTCGCGGAGATGCGGAAGATCTGACCTCGATTCGACAGCCGGGCTGCACTAGGGAGTCTCGATCACTTCGAGGTCTTCCTCATAGCGAGAGGGAGAACATGCGAGGCAGAAAGCCGAGCCTGCTGCCGCCAGCGCCCTCGGAGTCAGTTGGCGGGTCGTCCATTTCGTCGGCGTAGAAGGCGAGGCCGATGACTCCTGGTCCGGTGTGGGCTCCCATGACTGGCGTGAATTCGGTGATGTAGAACTCCACACAGTTGAAACGGGATTGGATCTGTTCCGCTGTGCGCTCCGCCTCAGCTAGGGCATCGCCATGAAAGACGGAGGCATGAAGGGGGCGTTCTCCCACCTTCTCCCACATCATCTCGATCATCTTCTGCACAGCGTTGCGCCTGGTTCTGACTACGGTCAATACCCTGACTTGTGCGTGGGCCAGACTCAGGACAGGGTTGATCTTGAGCTTCGAGCCTAGCAGAGTGGCTGCCTCGCCGATGCGTCCGCCCCGATGAAGATGCTTGAGGTCGTCCAAAGTGGCGATGAGGTCCAGCCTAGGTATCAGCGCCTCGGTGGCGGCGGCGACTTGATCCACAGTCCCACCTGCGTCAGCGGCTCGGGCCGCCTCCAGAACGATGAAGCCTTGGGCCATGGTGGCCATGCGGGAGTCGACGACACGTATGGGAACCGACGCTGCTTCTCGGGCCGCCACGCGTGCCACGTTTATCGCTCCGGTGAGATCTTCGGCAACGTGGATAGAAACGATGCCTTCCGCTTCCTTGCTCAGGCGGGCATATATCCTTACGAAGTCCGCCAGGGAGGGTTGTGACGTGGTAGGGAAGGCCTTGTCTTGGCGAAAGAGGCCATAGAACTCCGCCGGCGACAGATCCACCCCATCTCTGTAGTCCTGGCCAGCCCACACCACGTGGAAGGGCACCACGTGTATGTCGTACTTCTCCACCAGTTCCCGTGGGACGCAGGCAACACTGTCGGTGACTACGGCGATCCTAGCCATGGCTGCTCCCTTTGCTCATGATCTGACCCCAAAGGTGCCTGAGTGAGGGTTCATCTTTTCGTCAAGGCCGCCACGCTTTCTAGCGGGATTCCCTTGTAGACGCCTGACGGCGGTCTTCAAGCGCGCTTTCAGATCCTGCCCCAATGACCGCAGTCTCTCGGTTCTTGTAACCGCTTGAGACGTCTCGAGGTACGCTTCCGTCTGGCGCCTGCCTTCTTCGATCATCTCCGGAGCCTGGCTCAAGTCCCAGAGAGGGAGGCCATAGAAACCGGTCAGGGGGATGTAGTGCAGCCGTACGCCATCTGTGCCCGCCGATTCCTGCAGCTCGGCTTCAAGCTGGCGTGACAATATGTGTTTGATGCTCTGCTCTGCGATTCTGAGCAATCCGTGTATCTGCTTGCCGTGTGGAGGGGCATCCACCAAGTGAAGAGCATAGACCTCCGTTGCCCCTCTGGCCAGCGCGATTGTCACCGGGAGGTCCGCCGCGATCCCGCCGTCAACAAGCAACTCCTGCCCACAGGACCACGGCGGGAAGAATGGAGGCAGGGCAGTGCTGGCCATGAGAGCGTCCAGCAGGCGTTCCTCGGGATCTTCGCCGAAAATCCGAGCCTCACCCGTGTCCAAACGAGTGGCAACTATGTACAGCCTGATGCCTTCGAGGTCCGCGAAGCATACCGCCTTAGATGGGAGATTCTCCTCTATGAGATGCCGGAGGTCATCATTCCGGTACATACTGTCCTTACCCGTCAGAAAGCGCCAAAGCACGGTTAGCCGATTGCCCTGAAACACACGCTTCTTGTCAACCCTTTTCCAGATCTCGGCCAGTTGCAGGGCCGCGTCCTGATGTGGATTGAGGGCCAGGAAAGCCCCGTTGATCGCGCCAACTGATGAGCCCACTAACATGCTGGGTTGGATACCGTGTTCCAGGAGCACCTGAAGAGCCCCTACTTGCAGAGAGCCCCGATTGCCTCCCCCGTTTAGAACAAAGGCGATCATTTCTCCCTCTTCACGAAAGGACAGTTCATTCTCAGCAACTGCGCCCACCTCTCAGTGTTGCTTCCTGCTGATTAGTAGACGAACCAGTAGGATATGGCCGCCACCAGACTAGCGGCTCCAATGAGTATCAGGGCGATCCCGACAGCGGTCCTTGTGAATTCAGCACGGGTCATCGTGTCTCCAGTGCTATCTGATAGGGAGTTCCTGCGCTTACCAGACTAGTATACCAGATAGTGGTAGCGTGGCAGGGAAAAAGAGGTAAAAAAGAGGTAAAAGGAGGTGTAGCCTGACTCAGGCTTTTCGGAACCAGTAACCCACGCCGTACTCTGTGAGGATGTAGTGGGGGTTGTGCGGGTCTTTCTCCAGCTTGTTGCGCAAGCGGCTGATGTACACCTTGAGGTAGTGTATCTCGTCGGTATACTCGCGGCCCCAGACATGAGCCAGCAGGTTTTCGTGAGTGAGCACCTGGCCGGCGTTGCGGACGAGATGGTACAGCAGACGGTACTCAGTCCCTGTCAGAGATACCGGCTGTCCATCCACGATTACCTGTCGTCTCTCGAAATCTACGTGTATGTCGCCACTGGAGAAGGGTAGTTCGTGGGTCAGCGGCATCCCCTGAGCGCGCCTTAGCACGGCCTTGACACGAGCAATTAGCTCCAGATGCCCAAAGGGTTTGGTGACGTAGTCATCTGCACCTAGATTGAGTCCCATGGCTTTGTCTATCTCGTCCCCTTTGGCTGTGAGCATGATTACTGGCACATCGGAGAAGAGCCTCAGCTCTTTGAGGACGTCAAAGCCGGTCACCTCGGGCATCATGATGTCCAGCAGAACCAGATCTGGCTGCTCCTGCTCAAAGATGGCCAGGGCCTCTTCGCCATCGTAAGCCGGGACGGTTTCCCAGGTCGGTTCTTGCACCTGGAAGCTCATGCGCACAAGCTTGACCACATCGGTCTCGTCATCCACTATCAGGATCTTCACGTTGGATCCTCATCGAGTATGGTCTCTGGACCCCTACGCTCCTCCGCGACGTCTGCCCGCTGACGTGTAGCTTCCCTGTCCTTGGGAATAGTGACATGGAAAGTGCTGCCTTCCCCTGGAGTGCTTTCGACCCGGATGCGGCCGCCGTGCAGCTCCACCAACTCGCGAGCTATGTAGAGACCCAGGCCTACTCCGGCCGCGCTCCGGCTGTCCGTCACCACGTAGAACTTGTCAAAGATCCGCTGCTGTTCGTCCAGCGGGATCCCCGGCCCATCGTCGCTAACCGTCAGATCCAAGTGATCCTCAACCGCGGTCAGCGCCACGCGGATTCGTCCCTCCTTGGGAGCGAACTTGTGGGCGTTGGAGAGCAGGTTGGTGAGAACCTGCTCGATGCGATGACGGTCGACGGATATGACTTCAATGGCTTTCGGTGACTCTAGCTCGATGATCTGCTTTCGATTCTCTAACAGGGGTGCAAACGCCTCTACGGTCTTCTTGACTAGGCGCCGCAGATGTGTGGGTTGGAGCGAGAGACTGAGCTGGCCGGCCTCCAACCTGGTGGCGTCGAGCAGATCTTCTACCAGCGCCTCCAATCGGCCTGTGTGATGGGTGATGGTCTGGAGAAGCTCCTGTCTGACCTCGGGGACGTCTCTGTTCTCTGTGTCCTCGAGCATGTCCACCGAGGTCTTGATGCAGGTGAGGGGTGTACGCAACTCGTGCGACACGACGGAGACGAAGCTGGCCTGCAGCGCCTCCAGGGTTTGCAGCCTCTCTACCTGCTGTCGTTCCCGTTCGTAGAGGCGGGCGTTGCGGATGGCAAGAGCGGCCTCCTGGGCGAGCGCTTTGAGGAAGATCAGATCGTCCTCGGCAAAGGTCACGGATGTGTGTCTTCCCGCGACAAGTATGCCCATGGTCTGGTCGTCCAGAACCAGGGCCACAACGGCGAGCGAAGCTATCGCACCCATTTGCAGGAGGCGCTGGATGCTGGCGGGTTCGTCTGCTGGATCTTCCAATACGTACGGTGTCGGTGCATGGAGGATACGTTCCAGCAATTCTTGATCCAAGGGCAACTCCTCCCAGAGATCCTCCTTCTCCAGCCCGCTGCTGGCCGCCAGATGCAGACCTGATGTGTCGTCCCGACGAAGCAGGATGACGGTGATGTCCGCTTCCAGGAGGTGGCGGGAGGCGTCCACTACTGTCTGCAGGGTCGGCTCCAGCTCCAGGCTGGCGCTCAACTGTAGAAACAAGTCGTTGAGGGCGGACAGACGTCCCGACAAGGCCCGCTCGCTCTCAGTCTCCCGATGTTCACGACGCAACTGCTCCAGCAGCAAAGCACACAGTAAGGCCACCAGCAATAGCAGCACTACCTTGCCGGCCAGTATGAAAGCGGCGTTTGCAGTCCAAATCCCTGCCGGGTTCAAGAAGCAGGCACCCACATAGATCAATCCGAGGATGAAAGCGACGATTGTCGTAGCTACCAGATTGAGGTAGAAAGCTGCTCCTACGATGATGAAGAAGTAGAGGATGAAGAAGCCGCTGTGATACCCCCCCGTCAGATACACGGCTGCGGTAGTGAAGAGTGTGTCCAAGACGAGGACATTCAGGGTTTGGCGCAGCCATCTCACGTGCCGGGCCAACAACACCAGAATGACATTGTAGGCAACGGCGATCAGGGCCATGTGCGTAATGGGGATCATCACGCCAACTTGCGAGCGGTCGAAGAAGGAAAGTAGCAAGGCCAGGGTCAAGGCCAAGAAGCGCAGGCTCAAGATCAGGCGAGAGGCCCATTCTCGAGGCGCAAGGTACTGGCTTGCCTCGCTACGTGCGTTGTCATAGGCGCTCCTGAGCCTACCGGTTTCCACGTTCGCCTCGCGGTCGCGTCAGACTAGCCAGCTGCGGTACGAACTGCTTCAATGGGAGGTCAGTTTCAAGCCCGGTATCACATCCAAGTCCCAGTTCGCTCTATCGCCGTCCTGGAGTCTGAACCAGCCCACCGCAGCGACGCACGCGGCGTTGTCCGTGCAGAGCTCCGCGGAGGGGCAGAGCACGGGGACCCCGATCCGGTCCCTCATCTGCTGGCGCAGAAGGTTGTTGGACGCCACACCTCCCGCCAAGAGGACCTGTCTCACGTCGAATTCTTGAGCGGCCGCTCTGGTCTTCTCGACCAGGACGTCCACCACCGCCGCCTGGAAGCTGGCAGCGAGGTCCGTCACCGGCAGCCCCCCGTTGTCGCTGGCGCGCCTGGCACCAGGCCCTGGATCCGCTCCGTACCCACGTACCAGATACAATACGGCCGTTTTCAGGCCACTGAAGCTGAAGTTGTAGCTGTTCTTCAGCCAGGCCCGCGGTAACTCGAAGGCGGATGGGTCTCCTTTCTCCGCGACGCGTTCGATCTCTGGCCCTCCGGGATAGCCCAGATCCAGCAGTCGCGCCACTTTGTCAAAGGCCTCGCCAGCGGCGTCGTCGAGGGTCTGGCCTAGGGACTGATACCGGCCGTGCCCGGTCATCAGTACCAGGTTGGTGTGGCCTCCCGAGGCGATGAGACAAAGTAGAGGGAACATGATCTCATCTTCTTGCTGCAACCAGTTGGCGTAGATATGTGCTTCCAGGTGATTGACACCGATCAGCGGTAGATGATTGGCCAAGGCGAGACCTTTGGCCACATTGACTCCCACGAGCAGCGAGCCCGCTAGGCCGGGTCCGTACGTCACGGCCACGCCTCCCATGGCTTTGAGTTCCAGGTCCGCCTGCGACAGAGCGCGCTCCAGTACAGGTACGATGTGGAGGATGTGCTGCCGGGAAGCGATCTCGGGAAACACTCCACCATACTGCTCGTGGATCTTGGCTTGAGAGGAGACGATGTTTGACAGGATCTCGCAGCCGTCCTTCACCACCGCGGCGGCTGTCTCGTCACACGAGGTTTCGACACCCAGGACGTAGGTCACAACAGCATTGTACCATACGGAAGGAAAGGGGGGCAAACCTGCTGAGCCGCGCTCGGCCAGGGCCTGGCGTTGCCTTCGTCTCCAAGCTGAGGGGTGCTCGCAACTGATGCAGGGGATAGCTGGACTGCTCAGTCCGTCACTTTCTGTCGCATTTGCCTGCCCCTAGGAGGTTTGCTCCCAGCAAAGGTCACTGCTCTACGTGAGGGAGCTCCGGAATCGAGGACAGTATCAGCGCGTTGGAGTTCAAGATGAGCAGTTGGCCCGTGGCCTCATTGACGACCACATCTCGCAGGCTTTGGAACAGCTCGCCCTCTTGCCTAGCGGGGCGGAACTGGCGTACGAAAGCACCTTCCTTGTCCAGTTGCACTATGCGCTGGTTGCCGGCGTCAACTACGTAAATGTACTCCGCTTCAGGGTAGGCAAAAATGGCGGTGGGATCTTGCAGATCCTGATCACTCAATCCGCTTATGGAAAAGGGTTCCTGCTGCCCACCGAGGAATCTCAGGATGGTGCCGTCTCTGAGGAGGACGTAAACGTATCCATCTATGGCCATGTCGACCGACTCGCTCAGGTCCACACTGGTATCGTGCTGGAGGTAGTCGGTAGGGGAGGAATCGTAGCTACTTCCCGTGGGCAGATATTTCAGGATGCGGTCCTGCTCCGCATCGAGGACATACAGATAGCCTGAGTATGCCCCTATAGCGCGAGGGTCGCCCCATAGGTCGCTGTCAGCTACGGATACGGACGTGAACTCTCGGAGACCATCGAGCTGTACTAGTGAAAGCCCATTGATTAGGAGCAGAACGTTGCTGTTCTCACGACCGCTGCCAGATTCCATCCAGACGAGATCGTTCAGTTCCTGCACGGCCACGTCGCCAGGACTACTCTCGGGACCCAACAGTACAGCACCTCCCGCCGGCTGCTGGAAGCCCTCCAGGTTGTCGAGCACGTAGCTATAGAGTTGCTGAGTTCCCTCGTCCAGAACATAGACATCCTTGTTGTGTAACACCATGCGGGAGGGCTGATCGTCTGGGCCGACAAAAGGCATCTGTGCCGAGAACTCCAGACGTACCACCCGATCGATCTCATCCAGGCCCAAGTGGATCTCCTCCTGCAACGTCACCGCCTCGGCATCAGACGGTCTCATCTGGAGAGCTTGTTCCACCGCTTCTTGGGCTTTGCCGAAGTGTTCTCTGGCGACCGAAGGGGCGTAACTAGCGCGAGCCAAATCGATCTCGCCCTGGGCCTCCCCCAATACTTGGGAGAAGTGAACGGCGCGCGAATGGCTTTGAATCACCAAGCCAGTGGCGATCAGGGCCAGCACGCCGACGATGCTCAGCGCTCCAAGAAGCGGCAGAAACGCCTTGCTTCTCCCGGCGCCCACTTTTCTGACGGAGCGGACATACGTGGTTTCCATAGGCTGATGAGCAACCCCAGGCTCGGGCAGCATCCGCTTGCTCAGCGTGCCCAAGCCCTGCAGGAGAGCGGCGCAGCCAGCGCTCACCATGCGCCCGATGGTCGCGAGAACTCCGCTGGAGATCAGCCAAGTGAAGAAGCTTCGTGTGCCCCTTGCCAACCCTGCGCACGAACCTAGGATCAGAGCCCAAAGGGCGGCGATCGGCCTACCCAGTCCTGAGACTACGGTCCTGGCCGGGATCCCTTTGACGGCCTTGCCTACCCGGGGTACGGGAAGCCGCCTGACTCCAGAGGCGATGCCTCTTGCGGCAGCAACTCGGCCTTCCCTGTGCGCCATCTGATCCGTCTGCGCGGTTGTGGTGTGGATGAGTAGAGTGGAGAGGTCCGAGTGCGAGGCCAGGGAGATCAGCGTGCGGCTTAGGCCTTCCGGTCCAGACTCAGCAGCTTCCACTATCTGTTGCCGGGTTGCCAACTGCATGAGTGCACTGGAGGCCACGAGAATGAGGTCATCCGCTTCTATGTAGCAGTGACTTACGCCGACCTGGGGTAGGTAGGTCTCCGCCCCGAGCGAAGGGAGTACTGGCGGCTCGTCTACTCTGGCTAAGGTGCGGTGCTGGCTGGAAGGAGGAGGGAAGATGCGGAGTCTTCCTCTGTGAAGTACGCAAACGACGGCGGCCCCGGCCGAGGCTGTGTAGAGATCATTGCCTCGCAGAACAGCGCAGCTCACCTCGCCAAGCCTGCGCCACAAGGGTAACGATTCTGTGTTCGTTTCGTAGAGATAGGTGTTGGCTGCTCTGATCGCCTGCCGCAGGCCGTTGACAACGCCTCCGGGGACACGGAAGTACTCTTCACTAAGGATCTGGATCAGCTCTCTGTGGATCTCCTCCTTGCCACTGCGATCCCCTGTCACGTCGACCAACAGGTAGAGGTTTCCCTTGCCAGCTCCGGCAGAGACGCGGGAGGATGTCTCCACGAGCCCTGTGTTGGTTGCACTCTCCTTTTGGGTTCCAGCGAGAATGCTGAGTTGAGTGACCTGCGTGCTCAATTTGGCACTCACGGCTCACCTCCTGCCTACCCAAGCACCGATCCCAAGCCGCAGCGTACGCCATCGTCATGGAGGGTCGAGTCTCGCGAATGGACGACGACCACTACATCTTGTGGCTCTACTTCGTGCTGTACACCGTATGTAGCATGCTGCAATTATAGCACAACCAATGGAAGATGCAAACTTCGATTGCTTTCGCCTGGCGCGCACGACTGGCCAGTAAGCGTTTTCTCCTCGAGTGTCCCAGCTAACCCGAGATGCCTGGACGATGCTTGACGCAGGCATGCGATGATCACCAAGACAGATCGCGTGCAGGACGGAGGATGGGATTCTGGACCTCTTCTAGTCGGTATTGGTGAGCTTCAGTTCGCCTCTCAGGTATCTGGCGACAAGCTCACGGACGATCCTGCTCATGGTGGTTCGCTCTTCGGCCGCTTTCTTCTTGAAAGCCGTATGCGTCTCTTTGGATACCCGGATCATGATGTTCTTGTCTTTTCTCATGGGGGCCTCCGTGTATATCTTGCTATACATGATCCTATGCCCTTGCCTCGACTTTGTCAAGTGTCTCGCCGGACTGGGAATTCGGTTCCCTGTGGCTCGCCTCTCCCACGAAATCTATGCATCTTCCTCCATGTCCAGACGAGCCGGGACGCGGCTGGCCCGCAGCTTGGTGCCTGCTGTGGCGGTGCGTGAGCGCGACCAGATCGAGGTGGGGGTGGCAAGACACACCGTGGAAGAGAGGTGGCACGCCGACGCAGCCGCGAACGTGGAGGCTGATATCAGACGTACGAGATTACGCTTTGTCCCTGTTCCGCTCGCACAAGACTCCCTTGCCTGCTCAGAAGCGGTGTAGTATAGTCGTCTCTAGCTCGTCTGGCGACGTGGAAAGACGACCATGGAGGCAGAGCCAGGTGTTCGCTCATGTCTGATCCCGTGAGCGCTTACCTTGAGTTGAAGGGCGACTTGCAGAGGGTGTTGAGCCTGCCGCTGGAGGGCGGGAAGGACCTGTTCCGCGAATTCCTGGTGGGCTATCTGATGGTCGAGCGCAGCTATTCCCAGGAGAGGGCTCAGAGCCTGGTGGCCGGCAACGAGGAGGCCATCTTTGTGATGCTCACTGAGGAGCATGATTCCGGGATGTGGTGATTGGGCTCGCGAGAGGAAAACCGAGCTGTCGGGCAGTCGCCACTGCTATCACACGACGGACTACAATTTCACGCTCCTGGGGATGCTGGCGGACAGGCAACTGAGGCTGTTGGAGAGGGGTTCTATCGCTTTGGTGCGACCGATCGAGAAGCGCTACCGAGATCTGGGCGGTCAGGTCATCTACAGGAGCACAGTGGAGGAGATCCTCGTGAATGACGGCAAGGCAGTCGGCGTTCGCCTATCTGATGGGAGCGAGCACCGCTCGGATGCCGTGATATCTGCCGCTGATGGGCGTAGCACGATCTTCGGGATGCTGGGCGGCCGCTATGTGGATGGTAAGATCGAGAACATGTACAAGAATTGGGAAACGATTGATCCGATGGTCATGATCAGCTTTGGGGTGGCCCGCGAATTCCCCGGTGCTGGCGTCCCCCCGTGTCTGTACACTGGCCGTCATGCGGTGCAGATTCTCTGCTACCGGGAGGCAAAACCCTTCAGGACAACTCTCCCATGAGCCGTCCGGTTGCTTGCGCTTTGCCCCGCAGCCCCAAGGCATCATCCTGAGGGTAGCATGAATGGTCCTACCACAGCTATCAGATCGGGAGCCAGTACGGCGATCATCAGTTGCACGACTGTGTTGCAGTCCACAAGCACAGTGCTGCTCTTGTGAGTCCTGACTACCTCTCTGAGCAGATTGTGGAGAGCTCTGAGGTTAGACACCGATGATTCCCGTCGGAGCGCTCCAAGTCGATCGATCTCCCTGTCCAGGACCACGCATTTTTCCCGCGGAGCCTTGGCAAGAAGCGCGTGCAACAGTAGATGTCGGATGATGGCTGTGGAGGCAGAGCATGGACGGGGCGCCTGCCAGCCTGCGCTCACCATGTGCTCAGATGCGGTCCTCGCCCAAATGGCCGCTGCCGGAACGGCGAGGGTCGCCGCGCATCTGCCACCCGCGCTTGCCCAGACGGGCGTTCGTGAAGTATACTGAGACAACCTTGAGCATGGTATGAGTTGTAGGAGAACGTGGGGCTGATAGGGCGGAGTCGCAGGGCCAACAGGCCATGGGCGCTCTAGGAAGGGGATGACAGGCTTGTACCGAAACCGGCAAGGACAGAGGAGTTGGTGGCTACAGCCGTGGGCCATCCTTGCCATCGTCGGCGCTATCCTGATCGTGGCCGGTCTGGGAGTGACCTTTGTGGGTCGCTCTCAGTCAGCAGCCTTGGAGGCGCGTCTGTCTGGGCTGGAGCAGGAGGCGGACCAGGCGGCGTCACGCCTGGCGATGGCCCGGGCGGAGTACGAGGTCAAGCATGCCCTCTACGCTGACCACTGGTCGGTTGGTCTGGCAGATGGGCTGAGAGAGGCGGAGCGCAACCTGGGCGAAGCAGGCGAAGTCTTCGCCCTCCTCGACGAAGCATGGCAAACCCAGACTGGCGACCGTCGGCAAGCAAATGAACTAGCGGATAGCGCGGAATCGCTACTGTTAGCCGCAACCTCCACGGTGGACGCAATCCTAGGGCCTGTCGGGACGCAGGGGCAGGGACTCTACGAGATCCTGACCCGGAAAGGAAGCGAGGCAGAGGACCTTGTGGTGGAAGCCGGTTCGGAGATCGCGCAGACGCGAGTCACTCTTGACACGAAGGTGCAGGAAGCTTGGAATCGCTCCCACGGGCTCTCCTTCGCATCGGCCTACGCGAAGCTGGCAGAAGCCGAAGGTCAACTGGCCGCTGCTCAGGGAACGCTTGCCACGGAAATCGAGCGAGGTCTGGTGGATCTGCCCTTGGCCTACGATCAGGCCCAGGAGGCGCGTGCATCGGCTCGGAGTGCTGTCGACGTAGCCGAGACCGAAGAGGGCGACGCGAGGTCGGCCTGGGCCAGCATCGAAGATGCCCGGACGAGGATCGAATCAGCCAACGGGTACATCCTGGACAGCGACTACCGGAGGCCCGAAGCTCTTGCAGCGCTACTCATCGCACAGGCCACGTTGACACAGGCTGAGCAGGCCTTCGGGGTTCGGGACTTCGAGACAGTTGCCCGGTATGTGGACCAAGTGCTGAGGGAGGCGGAAGAGGCGTGGCTCATGGCCGCCACGCCTGCCCCGGAACCCACGGCGAGTGCGACTTGGTCGGCGGGCAGTGGTTCGGATAGCGACAGTTGGGACATGGACGAGTCGGACTCGGACTCCTGGGATGTGGACGATTCAGACTCCTGGGATGATTGGGGCTCAGACTCGGATTCCTGGGACGACGGAGGTTCGGACTCGGACTCTTGGTAGGAAGAGTCCAGGGGAGGAGCGCGATGTGGTTGATCGTGATTGGTGTTCTGCTTCTGGCGGCTGCGGCGGTTATCTACCTGTACCAGCACCCAGAGGCCCTTGCGAGGGCGTTGGCGGGACGGAGTAAGAGGCAACGCGTTGGTTCATCGACGAACGAGAGCAATCTGGAGGCGGAAACCGAACTGCCAATGGGGGAGCGACTGGAAAGGTTGCATGTAGGGCAGTTTGTTCTGCATCTAGGATCTTCCCTACAGGTGGTTGCGGCTGTAACGCTCACCGAGCTACAGAAGTTTGGCGGTCGCAAGGGGTCGTGGCGGCCCACTGGGCGAGAGTTCAAGCTGATCGAACTGGCTGGCGACAAGTTCATCGCTCACATGCCTACGGGTGAGGGTGAGAAGTCAGGTTGGTTAATGATGCAGCGGGGTGCCTCACGCGGTCTGACCCAGTTCATGGCTGGGACGAAGGAGAAGCCTGGACCAGCACGACGTTTTGCCGCCAGCGACCAGTTGGCCGACGTGCAGTTCAACTGGGACGATGACGACTGGAAGATGACGGACATTGGCACTTTTGATTTTGTTGTCAATGGCGATGGATTCCTATCTGGATCGGGCCGCTGTCGCCATACCATGGCCAGAGAGGCGGATGGTGATCGTTGGTTCCTCTTCTTTGACCTGATGAAGGGTTCTGGATCAGACACCCTTTGGATTGGACAATCGATTGACCCGGAGGTTGATATAGACGACGTACTGTGATAGCAGTCACCGAGGCCTTCGGTACTCTTCCAGCCGCCGGACCGTGAGTCGGCCGGAGCAAGGAGTTGGGAGGGGATAACAACGCAAGGAGGGCGTGAAATGGCTCTGAAGATTGGTGTTCGCGAGGCTCTGGCTTACTTCGTGGAGAAGACCAAAGAGTGGGGTATGTCTCCCATTCCCGATGCGGAGCGTCTACAGATCGTGCTGGGCAGGATGCGCAAGGACGTGGCGGAGAAACGTCTCGCCTATCAAGAGGCCCTGGCCGGTGTGGTCTCCATCGAGGATCCTGAAGATCCGAAGCGAGGTCAACTGCCTGCGCTTCGCGCGCGCCTGGAGAAGTACCAGGCCAAGGGCGAGGAGTGGGGTGCTGAGTACAAGGAGGAAGCCTCCAGCAGGAAGCGCGGCGATCTCCTAGCTAGGATGCAGGAGGCCAGCGCGAACATCCAGAGCGTGCAGGCCGAGATTGCCTCGCTGGACCAGGTCTTGTCCACCCGCAAGGAGACACTAGCGCTTCGCAAGAAGGCCTATGAGGAAGCGAAGGCCAACTACCAGAAACTTCGCGTCCATGGACCAAGCCTGGTGGCGCAGACCAAAGCCCTCCAGGAGTCCCAGGCGGAGCGCGCACGAGCTATCGAGCAGTCCGCTGGGGAGGCTGGGACCGACTCTGCCGCGATCCTGGCCGAATTGGAGTCTGCTATGGAGGGGGCACGGTCTGACGAGCGCGCGGCCGAGCTGATCGAGGGCGACGCTGAGGAGATGTCGCTGGATGAGATCATCGACGCCGAGGAGAAGGCGGCCTCGTCCGACACCACCATCACTGCCTGGATCGAGTAGGCGAGGGTGGAGATGAGCCTGAACGGAATGATCGTCAAAGGGGATGGAGCGACGCCCGTGGAGATGGTGCCGGGGGTCCTGCGCCGGACGCTGGGCCGTGGTGAGGAGATGCTGCTCGTCGAGTTCACCCTTGAGGCGGGGTCCGAGGTTCCTACCCATAGCCATCCCCATGCGCAGGTGGGCTATGTAGTGCGCGGTCGGATGCGTTTGACTGTAGGCGACGAAGCGCACGATCTCCAAGCTGGCGACAGCTACTACATCCCGGGCGATGTGGCTCACGCGGCGACCGTCTCGGAGGATTCACTAGTGGTGGATGTGTTCTGTCCTCCACGAGAGGACTATCTGGAAGGCTAGACGGCGGCATGCCTGGCGGAGAGGAGAGTGTCCTTCGCATCACCGATAAGGTCAGCATCTCCTTGGCCGAGTTGAGCTTCCGCTTCTCACGTAGCAGCGGGCCTGGTGGTCAGCACGCCAACCGAACAGAGACACGAGTGGAGTTGGTGTTTGATCTGGCACACACGCCCCGCTTGAGCGAGGATCAGCGGGGGCGAGCTCTCCGAGCCTTGATGCCGTATCTGGACCAGAACGGCGTCATGCATCTGGTGTCGCAGTCCACTCGCAGCCAGGTGCGCAATCGGCAGGAGGTGCTGGACCGGTTTCAAGGACTGCTGCGAGATGCGTTGAGGGTGCCCAAGAAGCGGATCTCGACCACTCCCAGAAGGGCGGCCCGAGAGAAGCGCCTGGAGGAGAAGAGGCGTCTCAGCGACGTCAAGAAGCGGCGTGGGCGGGTATCGCCGGACAGCGAATAGCTTGGGGCCTGGCGTGGTCACCTTTCTCCGTGCTGGTTCAGCCCTGGGAGTCAAGGAGGTGAGCACGTGGTGACACCGGCACCCTCCCCTCCAGCTGGGCGAGTCTGTGCCTTGCCCATGGTTGGATCGTTGGCGGCCGTGAGCCTCCTTCTGGCCATCGTCGGGGGTGGGCGGCGCCGTCTCCAGGCTGCTGCGTAGGCCAGTAGCCTTGGAGTGACGGAGAGGCACCATCGGACTGCGCCGCGTGGGGCAGGGACGTGGAGTTCCTTTTCCGGACTCGACACCAGTGCGCGTATGGCGGGAGAGGTAGGTGGTGGAGATGGAGATGGTGGGGCTCAACAGGTACATGATGGAGGTGCGCGAGATGGCCGACGCAAAGGGGTTCTCGGCCAAGGAGGAACGCATCTGGGAGATGTTGGCTCTAATACACACCGAGGTCTCCGAGGCCACCGATGCCTACAAGAAGGGCGAAACCTTGGAGGAAGTGGGGGAGGAATTGATAGACGCCATCATTCGCATTCTTCATCTCTTATCGGCGCTAGGGGTGGATGCTGAGGAGCTGTATCGACGGAAGATGGTGAGGAACTGGGCCCGCCCCCACAAATTCAACACAGTGCGGGGGGGATAATGGGCTCGGCGAGCAGGGCACGGCTCTACCGTACCGAGGCGATCATTCTGCGTAGACGGGATTTCGGCGAGGCGGACAGGATTCTGACTCTATATGCCCCTGGGTCAGGCAAGACGCGGGTCTTGGCCAAGGGGGTTCGCAAGCCCAAGAGCCGCAAGAGCGGGCACGTGGAGTTGCTCACCCACAGCGATCTACTCATTGCCAAAGGGAGAAATCTGGACATCGTCACTCAGGCGGAGATGATACACTCCTTCCTACCCATCAGGCGGGATCTGGTGCGAACCAGCTACGCCTACTATGCCGCCGAACTGCTGGACAGGTTCACTGAGGAGGGGGAGGAGAACCGTCCGCTCTTCGACCTGTTCCTGAGCGCTCTGTTCTGGTTGAGTGACGCTGACGATTTGGATCTGGCTCTTCGGTGCTTCGAGTTGCGCCTGCTTGGCTACGTGGGCTATCGCCCTCAGCTCTTCAGCTGTCTGGGTTGCGAACGGCCTGTGGAAGGTGAGTCGAGTCTCTTCAGTCCGATGTACGGGGGGCTACTCTGTAGCCGCTGCGGTGAGAATGAGCGCGGATGCAGGGTGGTCTCCCGGCGGGCGCTGGCCACGCTGCGCTACTTGCAGACCAGGGAATATGCGGCGTGTCGGCGCCTGACCGTTGATGGTCCGACGCATGAGGAGTTGGAGGTCTTGATGCGTCGCTACATCACCTACTTGCTGGAGAGAAGGTTGAAGTCTGTTGATTTCATCGATGCTCTCCGAAGGGAAGAGGCGGCATCCGCCGTCTCAGCCCTGAAGGCGACTTGAGTTGAGGGTTTGCCGGCACGGACGTGCGTAGCTGTGCTGGTCGGTGTCGCAATCAAGAGAGGAGTAAACGAGGGAACAACGGTATGAGCGAGGAAAAGACCACGGCGGACATGGACGCCATCGTCTCATTGTGCAAGCGACGGGGGTTCATCTTTCAGAGCAGCGAGATATACGGCGGCGTGGGCGGATCTTGGGACTATGGCCCCTTTGGCGTGGAGCTCAAGCGCAACATCAAGGAGGTTTGGTGGCGAGACGTGGTTCAGTGTAGAGATGACATGGTGGGTCTCGATGCTGGCATTCTGATGCATCCTCGCGTATGGGAGGCCAGTGGTCACGTCGATGGGTTCACGGATCCCCTGGTCGACTGCAAGAACTGCAAGAAGCGCTTTCGGGCTGATCACGTGGAGGATGGCAAGTGTCCCGAGTGTGGAGGGGAACTGACTGAACCTCGGATGTTCAATCTGATGTTGAAGACCTTCCTTGGACCCGTCGAGGATGAGGCATCGGTGACCTATCTGCGCCCTGAGACGGCGCAGGGCATGTTCGTCAACTTCGCTAATGTTCTGGATGTTTCCCGCAAGAAGCTGCCTTTTGGCATCGCCCAGATAGGCAAGGCCTTCCGCAACGAAATCACACCTCGCAACTTCACGTTTCGTACTCGCGAGTTCGAGCAGATGGAGATAGAGTACTTTGTGAAGCCGGGAACAGATGAGGAGTGGCACGAGCGCTGGGTCGAAGAGCGCTTCGAATGGTACGTGCAATACGGCATGCGACGGGAGTACTTGCGATTGCGCCAGCACGAGGGGGAGGAGCTTGCGCACTACGCCAAGGCCACCTCTGACATAGAGTACCTATTCCCCTTCGGCTGGGCGGAACTGGAAGGTGTTTCCAACCGAACTGACTTCGACCTCCGCCAACACACCCTCTTCACTGGCAGAGAGATGAGCTACTTCGATGAGGAAACGGGGAACCACATCGTGCCCTACATCATCGAACCTTCGGGCGGCGTGGACAGGGCAGCGCTGGCTTTCCTCGTCGATGCCTACCATGAGGAGAAGGTGAGGAAGAGAAAGCGCGTGGTCTTGCGTTTTCATCCTGATCTCGCTCCCATCAAAGTGGCTGTCTTCCCGTTACTGCGCAATAGACCTGAGCTTGTTGCTCTGGCGAAGGACATCGCCTCCGGGTTAAGGCCACACATGATGACCGTGTACGATGACACGGCCAGCATCGGGCGGCTGTACAGACGGCAGGACGAGATAGGCACGCTCTATTGCGTCACCGTAGATGTGGATACCCTGGAGGACAACGCGGTCACCATCCGCGATCGGGACAGTATGGAACAGATACGCGTTCCCGTGCCAGAGGTGAGAGATACCCTGCTACAGAAGTTGGGCAGGGCTTGACATGGGCAACGTTGATCTTCATGTTCATACTACTGCTTCCGATGGCGCCTTCTCACCCCTTGAGGTGACGAGCGAGGCAGTGGCCAAAGGCTTGGAGGCCATTGCCATTACCGACCACGACACGACTGCGGGCATTGACGCGGCCCTGCGCGCCGCACGAGGCACTGCTCTGGAGGTCATACCTGGAATAGAGCTCAGTGCGGAGCAGGGTTCGGAGGAGATTCATGTCCTGGGGTATTACCTGGCTTACGACGATGAGGTATTGAATGAGAAGCTACTTGAGTTGCGTCAGGCTCGTCGTAGACGGGCCCGAAAGATGGTGGAACTGCTGGCAGGATTGGGCATGTTTCTCGACTGGGAGCGGGTGGTCGAGATAGCGGGCGATAGCTCAGCCTTCGGTCGTCCGCACATAGCCTACGCTCTGCGGGAGCGGGGATACGTCACTTCTTTCAATGAGGCGTTCAACAGATACATAGGCCGTCAAGGGCCAGCCCATGTGGCTCGCTACAAACTCACGCCAGAGGAGGCCATCGAGATGATCGTCGCCGCCGATGGCTTGCCTGCACTGGCGCACCCCTGGGGGCAGGAGCGCTTCCTGCCGGAACTCGTGGAGGTCGGTCTGGTGGGCTTGGAAGCGTACTATCCGAGCTACACGATTGAACAGCGCGAGTTCCTGGCGCAGCTAGCGCGGGAATACGACCTGATTCCCACAGGGGGAAGCGACTTTCATGGGCACGGGGGAAGCATGGACGGGTTCTTGGGGAGGGTATCAGTGCCTATGGAATCGTTTCAACGATTGTCAGCCCTGGCCACAAAGCCAACCGGTAGCACCGGTCCCTAGCTGTGAATCGGTTACTTGGAACGCTGGCCCTTTCTCCTCTTTCCAGTGACCTCCAGTATCTCTTCTGCCGAGACCTCGACTATCACCTCGTTCTTCAACTCGACGCTCACCGTCTGTTTCAGCGCGTTGACGGCTTTCACCTCCCCTGGCCCATAGGAGGTTCTCACGGTCTCTCGCACCTTTGGTAGTTGCTCTTTGACCCGTTGATAGTAGGCGTCCTCATAGGCCAGGCAGCAGAGCAGGCGGCCGCAAAGGCCCGAGATCTCCGAAGGGTTCAGGGAGATGTTCTGTCGTTTGGCCATCTTGATAGATACGGGGGTGAATTCCTGCAAGAAAGTGGCGCAGCAGAGGAGCCTTCCGCATCGTCCGACTCCGCCCATCAGCTTGGCCTCATCTCGCACGCCTACCTGACGCAACTCCACCTTCGTCTTGAGCGTCTTCCGAAGCTCCTGAACAAGTGTGCGGAAATCGACTCGTTTCTCCGCGACGAAGTAGACCAGGAGGTGGCTTCCATCGTAGTTGTACTCGGCCCGTAGGAGCTTTATCGGCAGCCTGTGTTTGCGTACTTTCTCGTCACAGAGAGTCAAGGCTTCTGACTCCCTGAGGCGCTGACGCTCCATCTGCACCAAGTCCAGTGGCTGAGCTCGCCTCCCAATTGGCTTCAGCGTCTCCCTCGACATCTCCTTCGGGAGTATTGGAGGCTTGCTGACCACACGCCCGACCTCTTCGCCTCTAGTCGTCTCGACAATGACGTAGTCACCGACTTTGAGATCTTGGAATCGCGTGGCGTCGAAATGGTAGATCTTGCCGGCTTCTCTGAAGCGAATGCCTACAATCATTGGCATATCCATCCTCAGTCGGTTCCCACCGGCAGGTCCAGCATCAGCACTTCCAGAGCCAGGCGAGGGTTGGCGTTGAGCTCAAGCTGCATCATCGTGCGACGGATGGCTTTCATGAAACCCGACAAGTCTCTCGGGCTGTGCTTGCTGGCCTGTTTCTCCAGTGGGGCGAAAAGATCCACGTTGGTGATCATCTCTTCGCAGCCGCTCCTCACCAGGAGCAGGTCTCGCCACCAACTCAGCCACAGCTCCAGGACCTCGCCTATGAGATGAGGGTGATGGCTGAGTTGCGCAGCGTAGTCCAGACGATCGATGCGTCCCACGTTCGGCAGTGCAAGAAGCTGTTGCAGCCTCTCCTCTCGCTGCGTCAAGGTCATGGCGTCCTGAGCGGCGGTTATGGCCCAACCCATTCTGCCCTCGCTCAGTCTAGCTATAAGAGAGGCTTGAGCTTCACTCACTCCCCACCGACGCTCCAACTCCTTCGCGATGACGTCGGTGGGAAGGAGCCGCAGGCCAAACACCTGACAACGCGAGACGATGGTGGGCAACAGCAACCGCGCGTCCGAGGCTGTCAGTAGCAGGACAGCATGTGGCGGCGGCTCTTCTAGGGTCTTCAGCAGACAGTTGGCAGCCTGGGGGTTCATGATCTCGGCCTCGGGTATGATGAAGACCTTCCTTTGTCCCTCGAACGGCCTCAGGCTGATGTCGGCTTCCACGGCCCTGACAGTATCTATGCGCAATTCATTCTGCTGCGCCAAGGTCTCCCCGCGAAGAAGTGCCTGATGGTGGAGATCTATGATCCGCACATCTGGATGAATGCCCTCTTCGATCTTGTGGCAGGAGGTGCAATGCCCGCAAGGCCTCTCTTCCTCCTTGCAGTTCAAGGCTTGAGCCAGATTCAGGGACAGGGTGCGTTTGCCGATGTGGGGAGCACCCGTGAAGAGGTAGGCATGCGATACCCTGTCCTCGGCGATGCTATTCCTCAATTGCGTGACGACCGAATCGTGCCCGACTATCTGCCACATTCTGTAGACCTTCCCTCAAATACATTATACTTGTCGGACGCTGCTGATGCAATCCCATCACAGCTCGCTGATTCGTGGCGTCAACCCGCGCTGGTCCGACGGGCTATGTGCGTTCATGTGCTCAATGGGAGAGAGCAGGTGCGAGGAAGTTGTCTGTCAGGTATCCAGCTCTACGGAGTGGGCGATGTCACGAAGTCTGTCGGATTGGCAAGCCCGGTGTTCACCAGACGCAGGTTGCGAAACTGAAGACTCTCGAAATGGGCATGGCCGTCTTGGTAGACTGGCAGGCGCGGGCTGGCGGTTATCTTGATGACGTTGTGTCCCTGGCGCAAGGCTAGGGGTGGAACATCCAGGACAGCCATGCTCCAGTTGGAGGCAAAGTCCAGCTTTCCCCGCAGAGGTATGGCCATGGGCTGCAAAGCATGCCCATTGATGACCACGATGTTCCCTTGCTCTTCCACCTGCATGATCTCCATTGTTAGCTGCCAGCGGTCCCTGCCTGGCTGATTCAGGTAGAAGTCACCCCTCCAGCGACGACATGGGGCACGCCCGCCGTGGATGCGAGCCCAGTGAGGGTGGAAAGTGTCCACATCACCCAGGCGAACTACCACATCTGGCGCCAGGATCTGCACTGTGCCGTCGTCAGGCTGAGCCGAGACACCGATTGCCGAGATGTGCCGCTTAGGCATCTCTGCCAGGGCGGCATACGCCGGATGAGGTCCGTAGACATCATCTACGATGCTGTAGCCCCTTTTCTCGTCGTCGGTGGGCAATCCGGCGCTGAGGTTCCATACAGCAATCAACTCCAGCCAGAGCCAGTCGTTGCGGGCCTTCTCGAAGGCTCGTACCAGATAAGAGGCCTGCTCCTCCTCGCTGACTTCAAGCCACCCGCTGGACTCATCCACAACCTCCACGGTCCAGCCTACCTCGGTGGCCCAGACTGGCTTGTGGACATCCCCGTTACTGGTCATGATCTCTCGCAGGTCCAACAGGCGCGAGAAATTGAGTCCCTGGTGGGCGTGGCGAGCATCGTCCGGCGGATATGCGAAGCCATAGGGATGAGTTCCCAGGATGTCAAAGCTTCCCGCGGCGCTGGCATCGTACATTCTCTGCAGATAGGTGCGGTCGTCCATCGCGGTATCGTCGACTCGGTTGGTGGGTGCCAGGCCTGCACTGACTACCAGAGCTTGGGGATCACTTGCCTTGACAGCGGCATATGCTCTTCGCAACAACTCCGCGTAGCCCGCCGGATCGGGCGAGTGGCCTCCCCATTCCTGAGCTAGGTTGGGCTCGTTCCAGATGATATAGGCCCGCACGCGCCCCTGGTACCGCTGAGCCACGCGGGACACGAAAGAAGCGTAGGCCTCCAGGTCAAAGGGGAGCTGGTCCCCGTTGGGCGACAGCGCCCAGTCAGGGGGCTGGTCAAGCCGGACGGCAAGGTTCAGTCCATAGTACTCGCAAGCCCGCACGACAGCGTCGGGATACTCCCAGAAGTACTCCCCCGCTAGTGGCTCGATCTCAGACCAGACGAAGAGCTGCACTACCCAGGAGCAGCCAGCTTCCTGGATCATTGACAGAGCCTTGTCACCAGCACGCACCGTGTGTATGCCACACATGGGTCCGCCTGAGACCCCTGTGCTGAGAAGGGTCCCTGCCAGTAGAGCCATCATTAGTGCCGATGTGCTCCAGACCGATCTGTACCGTGGCTTCGAGATCATGACGGTCTCTCTTCCGCTCCGAGCCGAAGTATTATAGCACACCAAGTCGATGCGGATAAAGGTGCAACCCCTCTTGACAGCCCATCGCAGGCCGGATCTTTAAGGTAACGGGCTCGGTATTTTAAGGTAGCATAGGGCCTCGCATGTGGCGTGACGGAGTTGCTTTGGGGTACAATATGCTCGCGCGTCAATCGAGGGTAGCGGACGGGCATCGGCGTTTGTCACCGGCATCCACCGGTCTGTCTATGGAGAGATCTGTGGTCATTGAAGACAATGCACTGGCTGAAGAGTTTGTTTTCTTTTGCCTGCAGCGGCGAGGCTGCAAATGGCCGGAGCTCTACGACGAGATGTGCCGGGTAGCCAGCCATCGGCTGTTCAAGGGCATGGGCTACACGGAACTGAAAGATCATGGTGTTTCCTTGAGCCTGGCCAACATCGGCCAGTTGGCGGCTCTCGCTGAGACTCTGGCCTCCTCCCACACCCCTCGTCAAGCCGCCTAGTTCCTTGTGGTTCCCTTCTCACAGCGAAGGCGTTGAGTAGCGCTCTCCTGGGGTCTCCGCATGTGTCGGGGCCGTCGTGGGACCAGCAGGAGATGATGGCCTTCTTCCCTGCTGCAATGAACGGCTGAGGCGTGCGCCGAAGAGTGACACTAGCGTAGCCGCATGGCATGCCGAGCGGTTACGGAGTTCGCTCGGCCTCGCAGGGCAGGTGCAGAGTCTGCTGGCTAGCAAGCAGACCAGATGTGGTGTTGAAAAAAGGCCAACACCCTTATGCTGTGGCGGGATCCCAGGTTCACACGCGCCTTCGAGATGCGCTCTTGCACTCTCCTCGCAAGGCAAACGTTGCTAGACGGCCTTGCCAATGATACAATGTCGTCATTCTATAAGTGACACAGGGAGGATAGACCGTTGGAGGCTTTTGAGCACCAAGTAGTACTATTTCTGCAAAACCTGATTGAGACTATTGGCTGGGCGGGCATAGTCGTGGCGATGGCGCTCGAGAGCGCTTGCGTTCTCTTGCCCAGCGAGGTAACGATGCCCTTGGCAGGCTGGATGTTGATCCAGGCCAAGGGCCTGTCCGTCTGGCACACCTTCTGGGCGGGCTGGTGGGGGGCTGTGGGTTGCACGATTGGTTCGGTATTTACCTATTGGGTTGGCGCCAAGGGAGGGCGACCCCTGCTGGAGAAGTACGGCAAGTATGTCCTTATCCGTCCGCACGACATAGAGGTAGCGGACAAGTGGTTCAGTAAGTATGGCGAGCACACGGCTTTCTTTTCGCGCCTGATGCCGGTCGTTCGCACCTTCATCTCGGTGCCGGCCGGTGTCGCACGTATGAACTTCGTCAAGTTCACTCTATGGAGCTTTGTCGGTTCTTTCATATGGTGTTGGGGCCTCGGTTTGGCCGGGTACGTTTTCGGCGAGCACTGGGAGAGAGTCCGGGACTTGATGCGTCCCTTGGACATACCGATTGTGATCATCCTAGGGGTGTTGGTCGGCATCTTCATCTACCGTCACGTCAAGACCAGAAAAGACGAATCGATGCCGGCCGTCGAGGAGGAAGTGGAGTAACAGGAGCTGTCAAGTTGATCAAGGTGTCATCAGGCACCGTTGGTGTCTTGGGTTTGGCAGATGTCCGGCTTGACGTCCCCCCTACCACCGCATATCTGATGGTAGGGGGGCGTTGTCGTCGCGACTGTGCCTTCTGCGCTCAAGCCAGACACAGTGAAGCTACGGCCATGGCTCTCTCCCGGGTCAACTGGCCTTCGTGGAATGAGGAACAGGTGTTGACCGCCGTGAAACGAGCGTACTCGAGAGGGGAGATAGAGCGTTGCTGCTTGCAGGTCACGGTGAGTGAAGGGTACCTGGAGCGAGTCAACGAGATCGCCGGTCACGTAGGCCGCCATGTCCCGCTGGGAGCTTCTGTGGTGGCTGGTGCCGATCAGGCTGGAGAGCTACTGGAGGCTGGGCTGGAGAGAGTAGGTCTGAGTCTGGATGCGGTCACAGAGGAATCATATCGGCGCGTCAAGAAGGGCAACCTGGCCGAGGCACTGTGTGTCATCGAGGAAGCGGCGCGTCGTTATCCAGGCCGGATCTCCACCCACGTGATGGCTGGGCTGGGCGAGACGGAGGGGGAGTTGGTGAGTATGATGGGACGTCTCCAGGAGTGGGGCGTTACCGTTGCGCTCTTCGCTTTCACACCCATCCCCGGAACGGAGATGGCGGACCGCCCACTCCCATCGATGGGCAGCTATCGACGCATCCAGGTGGCTCAATACCTGATTTCCTGCAACCTGAGGAGCACCAAGGATTTCACCTTCTCGCCAGAGGGGAGGATCGTCTCCTTCGGAATGCCGGAGGACGAGCTCCGAGAGGTCCTGCCCAATGGCAAAGCCTTCGAGACCTCGGGTTGTCCTGGATGCAACCGCCCTTACTACAATGAACCTCCAAGGGGCCCTCTGTACAACTATCCTCGGCCTTTGACTCCCCGCGAGGCACAGAAGGCCATAGAAGAGGCGTTGTCCTATGGGGCCGAAGTGGGAGGCTGGTCTTGACTGGAAGGCAAGAAGGCAGTATTATTAGAGCAGGTGGGGGTGGTTGAGTCCTGGTGGGCTCCGCGGTCTTCAAAACCGTTGATGGGTGGCGAGCAGCTAGCCATGGTGGGTTCGACTCCCATCCACTCCCGTTATCCCGGTATCCCCTTGGCTGAGTTGCGCGTCGCGCATTTTCCCCGGCTTTCGTGACATTGGCCAAATGCTCACCCTGTGTTCGACCCCCGGCTGGGACGAGGTTCGTTGAATGTGAGAGACGACCAGTGAAGTGCTGGGCATCTATCATACCAGATTCGGGGCGCCAGCATGGTCAACTACCGGTCGAAGACCACTGAGTTCCGTAGGGTTTCCGAGTGATGCTGTGCTCTTCGCAGTCCTCGGCTCCACTAGGAGGTGCGACTCGTTATCCCTTTGCGTGATGGCGGCCTTGGTGTTGCACTTTGAAACAAGATGGTGTACAATACGGTTGAAAGTTGAATAAGGGTCGTTTCTCCGACCCAGCGGACCTGACGGTGCGAGAAGCCTATGGGCGCTGGGCGATAGGGCGTAGCTGGAAACGGCTACACCTCCCGTGCTTGGAAAGGAGAAGGACGACAGGCAAGCATTGACCAGGCGTCCACCACTTTCCAGGTGGGCGCCTTTTTGTTAGGTGCTTTCTCATACACAACCGATAGGTTTGGGTGAGTCTCCGACCCAGAGGCCCTAAAGGCTCAAGCCCACGGGTCATGGGCGATAGGGTGCGGCTGGAAACGGCCGTGCCTCCCGTGCTTGGAAAGGAGATCTAGGCTGATGTGGGTGTTGCTCGACATTGCTGCCATGTGCTCCTTTCCGCGGGAGAGGATTGCAAAGGAGGTGATGGGATGCAGAGTTGAGGCGGTATGGGGTAGAGGCGAGGTTGGATGAACACCACGTCAATGGAGGGACACTCATAGTCTAGGAGAGAAACGTGAAGAAACGAAGAGTCTGCGTAGCTGCAGCCGCAGTGATTTCGCTGGCTTTACTGGTTGCCGCGTGCGGGCCTGCTACGACTCGGGAGCCTGAAGAATCACCCGCGGCAACAGAACTGGAGGGCAAGATAGTCATATTCCACGCTGGCAGCCTGGCTGTGCCCATGAAGGCTCTGACCGAGGCCTTTCAGGCACTGCATCCCAACGTAGCCTTCGAGACTGAGGCCTCGGGCAGCAACTCAGCCGCGAGGAAGATCAGCGAACTGGGCCGGGAGGCCGACGTGATGGTGTCGTCGGACTACACGGTCATAGACAAGCTGCTGATCCCTGATTGGGCCGACTGGAACATCCAGTTTGCGCGCAACACCATGGTCATCGCCTATACCGACCAGTCTCTATATGGCGATGACGTTGGGTCTGACAACTGGTACGACGTTCTCACTCGAGAGGGGGTGGTTGTTGGCCGCGGCGATCCTGACGTAGACCCGTGCGGGTACAGGACGCTACTGGTCTGGCAACTGGCTGAGAAGCACTACGGCGTGCCGGGCTTGTACAGGTCGCTGGACGAGGGATGTCCGCTGGCGAACGTGCGTCCCAAGTCGGAGGATTTGCTCGCCCTGTTGCAGTCGGGCGACATGGACTACGCGTGGGAGTATCGTTCGGTGGCGGTGCAGCACGGCCTGGACTTCGTGGAGCTCCCTGACGAGATAAGCCTCAGCCAGGTGGAGCACGCCGAGTTCTATGCCGAAGCATCGGTGGACATCGCCGGCAACGAGCCGAACACCACGATGACCATTGAGGGCAAGCCGATTGTCTACGGTGTGACAATTCCCGACGTCGCGCTCAGTCCAGACCTGGCCCTGGAGTTTGTGAAGTTCTTGCTCGGGCCAGAGGGGCAGGCGATCATGGAGCAGCAGGGGCAACCACCCATCGTGCCACCTGTGGCCGATGATAAGGATGCTCTTCCTGCCGAATTAGAAGCGCTGGTACTATAGGCAGACCGAAGATGACCCTCCCGCAGGATCCGCCAAACCTGCGGGAGGGATCGGGGGCAAGTGACATGAGAGGCCTGTTCGCCAACAGAATGCGGGTGGCATTTTTCGTGCTGGGGTTGGTTCTGGTGCTGTTCATCGCTTGGCCGCTCCTGCGCACGCTGACTGCATCGAATCCTGCCGTTCTCTGGGAGACGGTCATGGATGAGGAGGTGCGTGCGTCGATACTCCTCACCTTTGGGGCCTCCCTGGTCGCCACCGTCATAGCCTTCATCACCGGCGTGCCCCTGGCGTATCTCCTGGCCCGCGTGGACTTCCCAGGCAAGCCGCTAGTCGAGGGGATCATAGACATCCCGATTGTCGTGCCGCATTCCGCGGCGGGAATCGCGCTGCTGATGGCCTTTGGGAGACGTACGCTCCTGGGCCAGGCGTTCGGTCTTTTCGGTATCACATTCGTGTCCGCGATCCCGGGCATCATCATCGCCATGCTCTTCGTGAGCCTATCGTTTCTCGTGAACGGGGCGAGGGAGGGCTTCGAGGCCGTCGAGCCGCGACTCGAGCGCGTGGCACGCACGCTGGGTGCCTCGCCGTGGCGCGCGTTCTGGCGCGTCTCGTTCCCGCTGGCGTGGCGTGGCATCCTGTCCGGGATGATCCTCATGTGGGCGCGTGGACTGAGCGAGTTCGGAGCGATCATCATCATCGCGTACCATCCCATGGTTGCTCCGGTCCTCCTCTACGAGCGCTTCGAGTCCTTTGGGCTGACGTACTCCCGGCCGGTGGCGGCATTGATGATCCTGATCTGCTTAGCCACCTTCGTGGTGTTGAGAACCACCGCTGACGGGAGGGGGAGTAGAAAGAGGCAGCGCGCGTGAAGAACTCAGGAGATGTGCGCGTAGAAGATCTATGGGTTGATCTCGAGGAGTTCCAACTGCGTCGGATCAATCTCCATATCAGGGCGGGGGAGTACTTCGTCATCCTGGGCCCCACGGGCGCTGGCAAGACGGTACTGCTGGAGACCATCGCAGGACTGTTTGAGCACTCCAAAGGGCACATCCTGCTGGATGGAGAGGATGTGAGCCTGGCGCCTCCGGAGCGACGCGGCGTGGGGTTCGTCTATCAAGACTACGCTCTGTTCCCTCACCTCAGCGTTGCCGACAACGTCGCTTTTGGGCTCAAACTGAGAGGTGTGGATGGTGCCGGAGTGGGGGAGCGGGTGAACGCAATGAGTGAGATGCTGGACATCAAACACCTTCTTCATCGCCGACCGAGCACGCTGAGCGGCGGTGAGCAGCAGCGGACAGCTCTGGCGCGGGCCCTTGTGGTGGAGCCCCGCCTCCTGCTCCTCGACGAGCCGCTGAGCGCCCTCGATCCAGAGACGCGGGAGGGTTTGCGACGCGAACTGGGGCGGGTACAGCGGCAATTGGCCACCACAACGATCCACGTCACACACGATTTCGAGGAAGCCGTGGCGCTAGGAGATCGCATCGCTGTCATGAACGAGGGCTTGATCGTGCAGGTGGGCTCCCCGGAGGAGATCTTCAGGAAACCTGCATCGAAGTTCGTAGCTCGCTTCGTGGGGGTGAGAAACATCTTCCCCGGGACAGCCCGACAGGGGGAGGATGGTCACGGGATGCTGTCCTTGGACGGCGTGGAGTTCCTTGTAGTGACCGATCTGGAGGGTCCTGTGCATGGTTCGGTGAGGCCGGAGGATATTCTCATCTCTGAGGGGCCTCTGGTCTCCAGCGCCCAGAATAGTTTCGCCGGACGAGTCACGAGCATCGCGGACAGAGGGGCGATCGTCTGGGTCACCGTGCACGTGCCCCCGGAGTTCACCTGCATGATCACCAGGAGGTCGCTGGAGGAGATGGAGTTGGAGGAAGGGATGGAGGTCCATATCTCGTTCAAATCCGCCGCAGTGCACGTCTTCTGATGACGCAGTCTAGCAAGAGGAGTTGACCCTGAGCCATGACGCATCAAGACGCTTACAATCGCCCCATTAGCTATCTGCGTATCTCTGTGACCGATCGCTGCAACCTGCGGTGCGTATACTGTATGCCGCCGGAGGGCATGCCGTGGGTTCCGCACGAGGACATCTTGACCTATGAGGAGATCGAGACCGTCGTGCGGGCCGCTGCCGAGTTGGATATCAGCAAGGTGCGGGTGACCGGTGGCGAGCCACTGGTCCGGCTGGACATAGTGAAGCTGGTACGCATGCTGGCCCGCGTCCCTGGAGTAGACGACCTGGCAATGACGACAAACGGCATTCTCTTGTCGCGTTACGCATCGAGCCTGGCTGAGGCGGGGCTTCAGCGGATCAATATCAGCCTGGATTCCCTCCAACCGAAGCGTTTCAGGAGCATCACGCGTGGAGGCCGCCTGGAGGACGTCCTGGAGGGGATGGAGGCTGCACGCCAGGTGGGGCTGGAGCCCATCAAGATCAACACTGTGGTCATCCGCGATATGAACGACGATGAAGTGGTGGATCTGGCCCGCAGGACCATGCAGGTGGGTTGGAACCTGCGCTTCATCGAGTTGATGCCGGTGGGGAACGGCGAGTGGATAGATGATGAGTGGACGGAGAGAGTCGTTACCGCGGGGGAGATTCGGCACCGAATCGAGTCTGCGCTGGGAACGCTGGAGCCGGCGAAGGTGAGCGCTGGAAGCGGGCCAGCGCGGTACTACCGGCTGCCCGGGGCACAGGGTACGCTAGGTTTCATCACCGCCATCAGCGAGCACTTCTGCTATGGCTGCAATAGAATGCGCCTGACAGCCGATGGACAGCTGCGGCCTTGCTTGCTCTCCGATGAGGAGATAGATCTGCGCGGACCGCTGCGTCGAGGTGCGGGTGTGGCCGAGATCAAGGAGTTGTTGCTCAAGGGCGTCGAGAGCAAGCCGCGGCAGCATGACTTGGCAGAGTCCCATCGGCCAAAGAAGAGATCTATGTCACAGATCGGCGGATAGTGGGTTGGACTGCCGGCGAGTGTCCACCGGGGGATGGGTGGGGAGTCGGCCGGCCGGTCGCCAGACACTTGACGGGAGGCATTGTGGGACTGAGTCATGTGGACGATCAAGGTCGCGTCCAGATGGTGGACGTGGGTGAGAAGCTTGACACGGATCGCGTGGCCGTCGCCAAGGGTCACGTGACCATGCGCTCGGAGACCCTTCGCCTTATCGTAGAGAAGGGTGTGGCCAAGGGCGATGTCTTGCCCGTGGCACAGGTGGCGGGGATCATGGCTGCGAAGAGTGTGCCCGATCTTATCCCCCTCTGCCACCCTCTGCTTCTGACCAAGATAGACGTGGAGTTTGACATCAACGAGGAGGCATCCTGCATCGAGATCACTGCCACGGTGCGCAGCCGAGGGAAAACCGGCGTGGAGATGGAAGCGCTCACTGCAGTCAGCGTCGCCGCCTTGACGATCTACGACATGGCAAAGGCGGTGGAGCGAACGATGCGCATCGAAGACATCCGCCTGGTCCGAAAGAGTGGGGGGAAGAGCGGTGAGATCGTGCTGGAGGACGCCCCGTGAAGGTGAGGGTGAGGTTCTTCGGTGGCCCGCGGGAAGCGCTGGGGAGAAACGAGAGCGAACAGCAGTTGCCGGCAGGAGCGACGGCGGGAGACCTGGTGAACCTGTTAGGAGAGGAGTATCCGGTGTTGGGCCCTTACTGTCGTGTGATGAAGGTGGCGGTGAACCGCAAGTACGCGTCCCTGGAGAGCCAGTTGCATGAGGGTGATGAGGTGGCTTTGATACCTCCTGTGGGGGGAGGGTAGGCGGCGGATGGCTGAGGGATACTTGAAACTGTTCGAGATCACGACTGAGGGTTTGTCGGCAGACGAGGTAGTGGCACGACTTGCGGATCCGGACGTCGGGGCCGTGATCGCTTTCGTTGGTGTGGTGCGTGGCAGCACCGGTGGTAGAGAGGTGCGGTACCTGGAGTATGAGGCCTACCTGGAGATGGCTGAAGAAGTGCTGCAACAGATCGCCGGTGAAATCCGTGAACGGTGGAAGACGATTAGGGACGTGGCCATTGTGCACAGGGTGGGGCGGCTGGAGATAGGAGACACCAGTGTAGTGATTGCGCTCTCCGCAGCTCATAGGGAGGAGGTCTTCGATGCCGTTCGCTACGCTGTTGACAGACTGAAAGACGTTGCGCCCATCTGGAAGAAAGAGGTCTGGACAGACGGGGCGGAATGGAGGAGCGAGCAATAAGTGGCGGGTAGTCCCTCGGGGTCGGTGGACACGCCCCACGCGGGCGGCACGGGATGCTTGAGCAGCTAGGTCGAGCGGGCAGCGAAGTTGACGGCACCGGTATTCCAGGCACCACGCTGAGATGTGTGGCCACTTTGCAGCCCTTCGCGTTGCGAGGAGGATTATGGGGCAGGGAAGAAGGCTCCCCGTAGGCAAGTTGCCCACGGAGCTACTTGGTCGCTTGCTGGAGCGATATCGTCTGGAGGACGATCGCGTCGTGTTGGGTGCCAGGATCGGAGAGGATGCAGCGGTGCTGGACATGGGAGAGACCTACCTGGTAGCCAAGACGGATCCCATTACCTTCGCCACCGATCAGATAGGTTGGTACGCCGTGCACGTCAACGCCAATGACTTGGTCACAACCGGAGCGACCCCTCTCTGGTTCTTGGCTACCGTCCTCCTGCCCGAAAGGGCGAACGATGAGGCGATGGTAGAGAAGATATTTCGGCAGATGCATCAGGCGTGTGCTGATCTGGGCATCTCTCTGGTGGGTGGGCATACGGAGATAACCTATGCCTTGGACAGGCCCATCGTGGTCGGACAGATGCTGGGGGAAGTGGAGAAGGAGAAGCTTGTGACCACGAGTGGTGCTCGGGTGGGGGACGCGATTCTGCTGACTAAGGGCGTGGCCATCGAGGGCACGGCTGTTATCGCTCGCGAGAAGGAAGCCCAGTTGCGGGAGCGTGGCTACGCCCCCGACTTCATCGCCCGGGCGCAGCGATACCTCTTTGAACCGGGCATAAGCGTGTTTCGTGAGGCGAGGTTGGCCAGCCAGGCCTTCAATGTTCATGCCATGCATGACCCGACGGAGGGCGGGCTGGCCATGGCGCTGTACGAATTGGCCGAAGCGGCCGGGGTCGGGCTACTGATAGAAGAGGGGAAGATAGAAGTCTTGCCGGAATGTCGTCAGTTGTGTGCTGAGTTCGGACTGGTTCCGCTGGGCACCATCGCCTCGGGCGCGCTGCTCATCACCTTGCCCTCCGCGCAGGCTGAGGAGCTAGAAGCGGTCTTGAGTGCGGAGCATATCCCGGCCTCCGTCATCGGCCACGTGCAGAGCGCGGAGAGCGGTGTAAAGCTGCGGCGAGGTATCTCCACCATAGATATGCCTAGGTTCCCTCAGGACGAGATAGCGAAGCTGTTCGGCTAGCTCGCACGGAGCGGTATTGGACATGGGACAGGTAAGGGGCTTCGAGGAGCTCGACGAGCGGGAGCTGAACGAGCTAGGGAACGCCTACAGTGCCCGCGGCATGTGGGAAGAGGCTATCGACAGTTACCTCCGCAGTATGGCATTGCGCAAGGCTCTAGGCGACGTTCGCGGTCAGGGCATTGTTCTCAACAATCTGGGTACCGTGTACTACAATCAGGGCCGCTCCCTTGAGGCCCTGGAGTGCTACGAAGGTAGTCGGGAGATTACTCAGGAGCTTGGCGAGGATCTCAGCGAGTTGGTGGCATTGATGAATCTGGCCTTCCTGCATTTCACGCACGAGGAGGTAGGGGAGTTCTACGACCGCGCCGACGAGACAGAGAGGCTGGCCCTCACACTAGAGAGGTGGGAGCCACTGTCGAAGCTGAGTTGGCTGAGAGGACGGCTGGCTTTGTCTGGTGCCGGGACCTATGAGCAAGGCCTCGGCCACTACGTCGAGGCCTTGCGGTATGCGGCACTTGAGGGTGAGAGGTACTTGCAGGAGACGATGACCCGTGTGGACGAGCAAGCGGAACGGCTGCCAGCCCAGGGTTCGCGTGGCCTGGCCCTTGTGCCATACGATTATCTTCAGGCTTTCATGCGGGAGCAGGGCTTCAGCGAAGAGCTGCTCAGGTACCTCGGCGGCAAGGGAGAGGAAATCCTGCGTAGACCCTCATTAACGTGATTTTGCCAGTTCTTCCTCGATGATTCTTTGGAACTCCTCGAAAGGCTGCGCTCCGACCACGAGAGTGCCGTTGATCAGGAAAGTGGGCGTGCCTCCGACCCCATCCTGTACGGCCAAGTTGTAGTCCTCTTGTATCCTTTCGAAAGTCGTGCCCAGTTCGAGACAGTTGAGAAACTCGTCCTGGTCTATGCCTAGCTCCTCAGCATATCCTTGGAACGTTGCCAGGATGTCTTCGCTTTGTGACCACTCCTCAGCCCGCTCGAAAAGCATGATGTGCATCTCCCAGAACTTGTCTTGGTCAGCGGCACATTCGGCGACCATGGCTATCGAGACGGCCGGCTGCCCGTGGACAGGGAAGTCTCTGAAGACGAGCTTGACCTTCCCCGTATCAATGTATTCCTCCTCGATTCGAGGCATGGTCTCCAAGACGAAGCGCTGGCAGAAAGGACACAGATACTCGGAATACTCGATCATGGTCACCGGCGCGTCGGGTGAACCCAGCACCGGGTCGTCATCCAGCGGAATCAAGGGTTCCGTAGTCGCCTGAGGTGTCTCCTGTGTGGTGGGGGTCGGCGTTTGGGCCTGAACCGTGGGAGTGTTGGTTGGCGGCGGCTCGGGAGTACTACAGCCCGTCAATCCGGCTAGCATGGCGGTGCCAATGAGCGCCGCCAGAAGGGCTGCGGCCAGCCAGCGTCGACTCGTTCTGAATCGTATGTGCTCTCTTGCGAAGACTGTCACTCTTTCTTCCTCCAGTCTATGAATCTGAGAGACAGATCTGCTACCGCTGATGGGTCTCAGACCAGGTCCCAGAATTATCATCGAAGTCGTCTTGCCAGATCAAGCTGCCATCGTGATCCCGAACGATCAGATTGTCAAAGGAGCAGTGCAGGCCTGGCTCCTTGAATGGAGCGCAGCCGAATCCAACAAAGCCGTCACGGAATCGATCGTCGAAGTCCTCAAACGCCAGTTGATCGTTGACGTAGAAGGAGAGCCTTCCTTCGTGCACCTCCAGGCGAAGATGATTCAGGGCATTGCCTGGATTGACGGACTCCTGGGGTCTGAACCTGACGATGGTGTGCCAGTCCCCTGCCGCCTTGGCGAAGAACCCGGCATACCCGTCGCCAGAGATGGCCACTTCATAGTAGTTCTCTTGGTCCTGATAGCCGTACACCAGCCCATATTCGTTGTCGTTATCCCCGCTGACTTGAGATGCATCAACCTCCACAGTGAAGTTCTCCAGGAAGAGACGTTCGCTAATCCCGACGAAGAAGTGGTTGACCTCATGAGCTACGATGTGATAGGCGCCCTCAGCGATGTAAATCCTCGTCTCACCGGTAGCGGGCTGGGTTTGACGAAGTGAGATGTCATACGCCATCCCGAGTCCGGCCCTGTTGTCCTTGTAATCGCGAATCAGGATGTAGAACGTAGCGGTCTGGTCTGCGGCCCAGGCGATTTGGGAAGCTCGTGGATCTTCGCCGCCATCGTCGTCCTCAGCCACCTCTGTACCGCTTTGGTCATACAGAAGGACGATGGTGTCCATCTCTGGTCCCAGATTGGAAGTCTCGATGAGGTACGTGGTCCCCTCCACGGCCTCAAAGGACAGCCAGTCGTGGTCGCCGTCCGCATGAATATTGTGCTTCTGAGTCTCACCGACCTCGATTTCCCTGGCCTCGGCCATGGTATCGTCTGGCTCATAATCGTCAGCGATGCGCAGAGTGGTTCCTTCCTCACGGACGGAGATCCTGTATTCCATCCCCGGTCCCGCCTCATCGTTCCCCAGGTCTTGAATCATGACGTAGAGGATACCATTCTCGGTTGCAGTCCAAGCAAGGCGCGAGGCCAGAGATTGGTCCCCTCCATCATCGTCACTGGCCAGTTCTCGACCGTTCGCGTCGTAGAGAGAGATAAGGGTGTCAATCCTGTCCCCCAGATTGAACGTCTCGATCACGTAGTTTGTTCCCGCCATGGCTTGGAACGAGGTCCAGTCGCCATCTCCGGTAACATGCAGATTGTGGCTCTGGAACGATCCAACTTCGATCTCACTGGCTTGGTCTCTGCTATCGTCGGGCTCGTGGGAGTCTGGTCTGAAGGGCAACCCCTCAGACACTGAGATGCTGTAGTGCATGTTTGGGCTGGCGCCGTCATCCGAGTAGCTCTGGATCATCACGTAGAGGATGCCCGTGGAATCGACACTCCAAGTGATGCGGGAAGCCAAGCTCTCCTCACCGCTGTCATCGTTCTGGGCCAATTCCTCGCCATCCTCGTTGTAGAGATAGATCACGGTGTCCATCTCAGACCCCAGATCAGAGGTCTCAATGACGTAGGTGATCCCTTCCTCAGCCTGGAAGTATGTCCAGTCGTGGTCTCCCTGCACATGAATGGTGTGAGCCTGGGGTACATCGACCAGGATCTCGTGGGCCTGCGCCATGGTATCGTCAGGTTCGTATTCATCTTCCTCAAAGCCCACAGGCTCACTCTCCGTGACCCAGATGTCGTAGCTTGTGTCTCCTCCCTCGGGCCCCTCGCTGAAATGGGCGACCTCTACGAAGAGGGTGCCCTCCTCTTCGGCGACCCTTATGAGGCGGGAGGCCAGAGCCTCTTCGGCTCCATCGTCGTCACTGGCCAGCTCTGTTCCCTCCTCGTCGTACAGCGTGAGCACCGTGTCGCACTGGTCCCCCAGGTTGCCTGTCTCTATGGTGTACTGCATCCCCTCTGTGGCCCAGAAGTAGACGTTGTCTCGATCCCCAGAGGGGCTCAGGAAGTGGGCTTGAGGATCCCCCCCGGTACCGATCTCTTTGGCCTGGGGCATGGTGTCGTCGGGTTCGAAGCTGTCACCATTCAACCCTACTGTGGGAGTACTGGTGGGCGCGGCAATGGGAGTGACAGTAGGGGTAGAAGTGGGAGAAGGCGTCCAGGTGGACGTGGGGGTAGGGGTGCCTACCACGAGACTCCGTAGAGGGTGCGTGAGCATCAGCTCGTCCAAGAGGGCAACTCCGATGATGCCGAGACAGCACATGAGCAGTGCCCCTATCAAGATGACGGCCACCCAGGGACGAGTGCTTCCAGCCCCGGTACGCGGGGTGTCAAGTTTCACTGAACTGGCAGAAACAACTAAGGGCTGCCCGCAACCGCGGCAGAACCTGTCCCTCTCTAGATTGGTGGCCCCACATGCACTACATACTTGCGCCATTTTCCTATCCTTCGTTTGGTCCAGAAGGGACCAAGGTGTCTGGCGTCTCCAACAGCTAGGGCCCGGCCAGGGCGACCTGCAAGGTATAGGGCTCATTGCGGCTGAAACCAGCGAACGACCTTACAGTGACGTAGTACGTGCCTGGTTCCAGACGCTGTTCGATATGCTCGTGGCCCAGCACCGTTGTAGATGAGGCCAGAGCCTCTCCAGCTTCATCATACAGGAATAGATCGAGATCTGCCACCTTTGGGATGTTGGTGAGATCTACACTCACGATGCCGCTGCGATCAACTTCCAGCAGATAAATGTCTATGTCGCCCTCATCCCAGACATAGGACTGGTAGGGCAGATCAAAGGCCACAGGGCCTTCGGCCTCGCCAAAGGTGTCGTTGGGTTCATAGCTGTCCGAGCCGCTCGGGGTGGGGGCCGGCGAGAACCTCAGTTGCAGAGCGTAAGGCTCCACCTCGCTGAAGTTGTGGAAGGGCAAGACCAAGATGTAGAAAACCCCCACGCTGCTCGTCGTGTACTCGATCCGTTCCTCTACTTCCCCTGAAGTGCACGAGCTGGCGAGGATATCCTCCTCACCCGTGACCAAGTACAGATCGTAGTCTGTCCCAGCGGGCAGCTCTTGCAGCGTGATCTCCACTGTTTGTGGAGACTCTATCTCGAAGTAGTAGAGATCCAGGTCGTCCTTTGCAGTGACATAGGCCCTGTATTCCTGAGCCGGCATCAGCGGACCATACGCCTGCATGATGGAATCATTCGGTTCATAGGGATCTTCGTGGGACGGGGTGGGTGTCGCCGTTGGCTCCGTTGTGCTCGTGGGGGTCGGAGCGGACTCCACGCTGGTCGGTGTAGGTGCAACTGTCTGCTTGCCCAGCCCGCAGCCTGTACATAGGAATAGTACGGTCGCTACCGTCAGGAGGATACCAGGGGTCCGAAGTGAGGAACGACGTGCCGCTGGCACCTGGTCACCTTGCCGTGGGGAGCGCGATTCGCACCTTTCTTCGTCAGATCTGGGCCACAGAGGGTCTCTGCCTGCTGCACGCAGGCCCCGCATCTCCACTGGGCTCATGGGGTGACCTGCATGGCCATGACGCGGTCCTTGTTCAAGCCCAGGACGATGCCCCCCTTGAGAGTCAAGCCAGGCACCGTAAGGCAATAGACGGAGGGGTCGGTCAAGGCGATGAAATTCTCCCTGATGGCGTCCAAGGCTTGGCTCAGGGTCGCCTCGCGGAGGATGTGCATCTCTCCCCGAGCAATGAAAGGCCCAGCATATGCCAACACCGGCTGAGCGATCTTGTGGACTGTGGTGAAGTCGCCTGACTCTACTTTGGTCTCTCGGATGAGCGAGACCAAGATGATCTCTTCTTTGTTCAAGACAAGGCTTTCGACAGCCGTGGGTTGAGCTTTTCCCCATCGGGACAAAGGGATGACTGCTGCCTGTTCGACGGTCAAGTAGGGCGTCTGCGTGCCGTTCAACACATCGAGGATGCGGCGAGGGGGCCACGCTCTTACCTCTCCTCTGATTTCCAGCAGGTCGGTGTAGACGGCTATCTCATGTATTGCAGGAGCTAGGTCTTCCACGCTGTTGGCCTTCTCGGCAACGATGGGACGTGCCAGGACTTGAGTCGGATTCTATCATCGTTGACAAGGAAAGACAATGCTGTCTTGGGCCGCGGACCGGTGGTCAACCTCCTTGGAAGCGAAGGGGGCGGGCGGCTCGGGGGGCAGGAACGGCTGCGAGGTCGTATCATGGCCCAGCATAGACCCACTTCTGGAGAGCCGCCGTCCAGTCGGGGGGAAAGCCAGCCTGCTCGAGATAGGGCCACAGGATGCCTGCACCTTCTCTGATGGTATAGTAAGTACGCCATGGCAAGGGGATTGCATCCACATCCGTGGTCGTTGGGCTAGTGTAGACTACGAGGCCCTCCTTTTCGAAGAAGAGCTTGGCGCGATACATGTGCAGTGGATGGCTGACCACGATGGCGGTTTGCCAACCGTGCTGACTCATGATCATTGCCACTTCGTGAGCGTCTTCCTCTGTGTCGGCGGAGCCGTCAGCTAGCACCACCGCTTCCTCAGGGACCCCCAGGGAGATCGCCAGCGATCTGCACACCGATGCTGCCGACCCCGCGTCGTCCCTCACGCCTCCAGCGCAGATGAATCGAGGAGCCAGTCCGGCCTGATAGAGACCCACGGCGTGCTCGGTACGGGTGGTCAGGTCAGGACCCGGTCGGCCGCTAGGTAGAACGAGAGCGCCCAGAACAACAACGGCGTCCGCCTGCTGAGCCAGGTCTTGGCGAGCATAGTAGTCAATGTAGAGGCACAGAAGCCCGAAGATGACGACAACGGCCAGTGCCAGTGAGACCAAGGCCAGTGACACATAGCGCACTAAACGCATAGTGAATCCATTCGTGAGTACGGCACGGAAGAGTGGTTCATCAGGAAGGAAGCCGCTCCGCTTTGTCTCGCCAGTCCATGGCCGCGGCCTGCGCGGCTGCATATACTTCCTTGAGGGGCTTCTTGTTCTCCAGGGCCAGATGGCGGCAATCCTCGTATTCGGGCGAGAGATTGATCATCTTGTCGCCCAGCTTTGCCACCTTGATCCTCACTTGACCGAGAGGTGTCTCGACCTTGACCGTCTCACGCCTGAGACAGAGTCGCTCCATGGTTTGCTGTCGAATCCCCAAGGTGGTGGTCTCGGAGAAGATGATTGACGATAGATCCTGCACCGCCTGCGGATGGCACAGGACTGAAAGAACCACGCCAGGGCGGTTCTTCTTGGCCTGGATCAGTTGCAGATAGACGTCCAGGGCCCCAGCGGCGAATAGCGCTTCCACAATGTGGTCATAGAACTCGGGATTCATGTCATCGAGATTGGTTTCCAGGAGGATTATCATCTCCCTTGATGCGGTGTCTCGTGGGGTCTTGGTGCCCACCAATACTCTAAGTAGATTGGGGAAGGGAAGTTCCCTCTTGCCAGCGCCGTATCCTATGCTGTCGACGATCATCGCAGGGAGGGGACCAAATTCCTTGACCAGTCCCGTCAGGATCGCTGCACCTGTAGGAGTGACGAGCTCTTCCTCTACATCGGCCTGGATCACTGGTACGCCTTTCAGCAGTTCCAGGGTAGCAGGCGCCGGGACAGGCAACAGACCGTGGGCACAGCTAACGAAGCCATGTCCCAAGCGCAGCCGCGAGGCGTAGACTCCCTCTATGCCCAGCAGATGCAAACCGAGAACCGCACCCACCACGTCCACGATGGCGTCTGTGCCACCCAGTTCGTGGAGGTGGACGTTCTGCGGTTCGGAGCCGTGCACCTTGGCCTCCACGGAGACCAGGCGGCGAAGGATTCCCATGCTAGTCTCTTTGATCTCGAGGGATAGTTCGCTCCCAGTGATCAACGCTTCGATCTCCGGCATCCTGCGTTCGGTTCGCTGGTCGTTGACTACTACCTGAACGTCAGTGGCCTCTATGACTCCCTTGTGCACTCTGTTTACACGAAGCTCGTAGTCCGGCAAATGCAGTCCGTCCAATGCCTCTCGCAGTTCTTGGGCGTCCAGACCTGCGTCGATCAGGGCCGCGAGGATCATGTCGCCGCTGGCTCCGGCGAAGGAGTCGAAGTAGGCGATCTTCATTCTTCGGTCGTCACCCTCATGATGTTGTGGGCGAAGTAGCCCGCGCCGAAGCCGTTGTCCACATTCACCACAGCCACGCCTGGCGCACACGAGTTGAGCATGGTCAGCAGCGGCGCAAGGCCGTGGAAACTGGCTCCATAGCCCACGCTGGTGGGGACCGCGACCACTGGGCAAGCTACCAGGCCTCCTATCACACTGGCCAGTGCGCCCTCCATCCCCGCCACAGCAATGATGACCTTGGCTCTGAAGAGCTTGTCTCGCTTGTCCAAGAGGCGATGAAGGCCGGCCACCCCCACATCATACAGTCTCTCCACCCTGCTGCCAAGGACTTCTACCGTGACAGCCGCTTCCTCTGCGACAGGGATGTCCGCGGTGCCCGCGCATACTACCAGAACATAGCTCTCATCCTCACCGGACGGTGGAGGTTTCTCCTTCCTGCTACCCACCACTAGGATACGAGCCTGAGCATAGTAGCTGGTCTCTGGTAGGACCTCTTCCACCGCTTTGAAGGTGTCCTTGTCAGCACGGGTAGCCATCACTCGATCATTCCGCTTGGAGAGCTCTGAGATGAGTTCCACAACCTGCTGCGGCGACTTCCCTGGGCAGAAAACCACCTCGGGAAAGCCCTTCCTCAACCCTCGATGATGATCGAGCATGGCGTAACTCAAGTCCTGATAGGGCAGGTCATGCAAGACGGACATGGCCTCTTCGATGCTCGTCCTACCGTCTCTGAAGTCCTCCAGCAGCTTTCTCAAACGTTCATCCATCATCTTGCTGTGCCAGGGTTTCGTTCATGCTGCCGGTACGATAGCCTTCCAGGTCGGCAGTCACATAGGCGAACCCTAATTCACGGAGGTGACTGGCTATTTGCGAGCCTCTCTCAATCAGGAGTGGCATGCTCTCCGCATCGACCTCGATGCGGGCGATGTCCCCGTGGTGTCGAACACGCACTTGGGTCATGCCCAAGCCGTGGAGGAATCGTTCCGCCTCGGCGATCTGCTCCAGGCTTTCTTCGGTAATGGGTGTTCCATAGGGGATGCGACTGGCCAGACATGCCGCGGAGGGCTTGTTCCAGACCGGTAGGCCCAGCCTGCGGCTCAGAGCACGAATGTCCGACTTGGTCAGCTCTGCCTCCATCAACGGGCTACGGACACCCAGTTCCCGAGCTGCTTGGATGCCAGGCCTATGGTCTCCCAGATCATCGTAGTTGCACCCGTCCACCACGTATGCGAAGCCTGTCTGTCGTGCGATGTGCGAGAGTTCATCGAACAGAATAGCTTTGCAATGATAGCACCTGTCCGGTGGGTTTGCCACGTAGTTGGGATCATCTAACTCGTCGCTTTGGACAAGAATGAGTTCTGCCCCCATCTCTTCGGCCATCCGGGTGGCCTGCTCGCGCTCTTCTCGGGGTAAACTGGGAGAGACAGCGGTGACGGCGATGGCCCTGTCGCCTAATTGGTCATGAGCCACTCTCAGAAGGAGAGTGCTGTCGACTCCTCCAGAATAGGCGACGACCACGCTCCCCAGCGAGGAGATGATGTCTCTCAGTCGATCCAGCTTCTGCTCTGTCGTCACTTCCTGCGGCGTGGGGGATTCAGCATTCGTACTGGTCAACGTACTCTCCTCTAATCTAGGGCTCCAACCGCCTCAGCTCCGGCAACCCGTCGAAGTCCTTGTCATAGCTGTACAGCGTGCTCAAGGGCTTTTTCGTGAGCAGCGCCGCGTGATAAGCGTCAATGAAGCCCACGTTCTTCTCGGCGCACAAGTCCACAGCTAGGCGAAGGATCTCGTCCTTCGCGAACTCCCAGAGTGGCGTCTTGAGCTGAGAGCAATTCACTCTGCGGTGAGTTTGCCTGAAAGCTCAATTATCCCTCCCGGGCACCAGAACGACGGAGGGGCCTTCCCCGCCTTCTCGACCAGGCACGAGGACCGAAGGCCGTTCCTTAGGCTTGGCACTCTCGGGTGTGAGAACGGTTGGCCGGGCTTCTGCCTCCTGCTCGCTCTCGCGGGGGACAAAGACCTTGGCCGAAGGCAGCTTGCCCTGCACCTTGAGCATGAAGTGGTTGAAGAGATAGCTTCTCTCTCGCAAGAACTCCTTCCAGGAAGCCTGGTAATGAACCTCTTGATACTTGGCGTACATTTCGCCAATGTACTCTTTCAGGTCATCCTCAGCTTCGGGAGGTACCAGCCAGGAGATCCAGGAGAAACGACGGACGTCCCCCACGGCGACCAAGCGTCCTAACAACAACTGGCCTGTCGTGATCCCCTCCAGGCGGGATGTATAGGGTAGCTCGTACTCCACTTCCTGAAACACGTCCAGAAGTCCAACCCTCTTCCACTCCTCGACCTCCGTCACCTCGTAGGCGCTGAACACTGCATCCTGGGCTGCCTCCAAGAGCTCCATCTCCTGCTCAGACAGCGTGGATGCCCTCTCTACCAGGAAGATATCCGCTATCCGCTGGGAATCGGTGGACGTACGGTAGTCGTGGATGTGCCAGTTCAAGAAGCTCATGACCTGCATCGGATCGAGGGAGCCCATCTCTTCAGCGGTGTAGCTTCGGTTCCAGAAGAGGTCGAAGGCAGATGCGAGGTCCATGCGGAAGCGCTCCTCTCTGGAGAAGTCAAGCAGCTTGTCCATCATGGTGTCCCAGGCCCTCTCACGGCCAAGGGTCTCGGACTTCGTTGCTGTTTCTTTCCTCAGGCAGCAGTACTTGTACTTCTTCCCGCTTCCACAAGGGCAAGGATCATTCCTTCCCACCTTGGCCACTATTCTACCTCCTACGCTGACCAGTTGACGCTCGACCCGGATTCCTGGAGCCACTAGTATTCTAACAGAAAATGGCCAGGGACGAAAGAACCAATGTCGGTGGTGTTGGATGACACGCTCTGGGTTTCCCTGGTATCCAGGGGCTCAAGGAAGCCGGAAGAGATGATGGGCCTTTCAGCGGCCTCTTGAAGGACGCAGTCGGGCGGTTACGGGCTTCGCCTGGGCTCGCGGGGAAGATGTGAAACCTCGTTGGTAACTGAACACGCCCCGTGGAATCTCGAAAAGGACCAAAGCCCTCCTGCCACAGCGCGATCTGGGATTCAGAACCAGCTTGGGGAGATTCTTTCCACACCCTCAATGTCCTCACCTCTGGGCACGAGTAGCGGCTAGGCCTGCGAGATCAACACTCGGTTTCCGGCCAGAGCTCTGGCCTTTACTTCCTCGAAGTCCTCGAAGGAGGCGTGTGACCAGGGAAAGGGGTAGAGGGAGTCGTTGTGGAGTAGTGGATCAGCGTGGGCATCGAAACTCCACTGCTTGACCGCCCGCTCCCATTCGACGGTGCCGGGAATAGGGGAATACGGGGCGATCTGGGTCGAGACTCCGCATTCGTGTGCGAAATCGACGGTCTCCACCACCTCCTCGAGCGGCCGTCCGGGCAAACCCGCCAGGACGTACGCCGTGACCTGCCCAGGCTCAAACCCGGCTGCCCTGAGGTTCTGGGCAGCTTGTTTGAATTCTTCGGTTGTCGTTTTGTCCCCAGTGCGCAACTGCTCGAGGACGTTGGAGGTCTCCAGTCCGAGCCTGATGGTCTTGAAACCGGCCTCATACATCTTCGTCGCCAGGGCTTCATCAATGTAGCTGGCGTGCAGGCCGTTGGGGGTGTGGAACCGACATTCCAGACGGCGTCTCAGAATCTCATCCAGGAGGACATGAATGTGCGCGGAGGCGTCCACCAGTAGTGCGTCGTCGTAGAAGGCGAAATCGCGCACCCCCAGTTGGTACCGGCAGTATTCTATCTCGTCGGCTACCCGATGTGGTTCTCTCCGTCGAAACCCACGGGGGTGCAGCAGGGACGAAGCACAGTACGTGCACCGGAAGGGACAGCCGCGGGAAGTCTCGATGGCTACGTATCCCTGATTCCTGCGCAACTCGTGGAGGGGAGCGGGCAGCGAGTCCAGGCGTCCGGCGAAGGGGCTGTAGTCGGACGTGTTTCGGGTCAGTTCATCGACCAGTTGCAGGGCCTGGAGTTCCCCTTCTCCCGTGATGACGTAGTCGGCTCCGGACTTGAGCTTGGCGTGTTGGTAGCAAAGGGTGGCGTAGATCCCACCCAGAACGATAGGTACAGAGGGGAAGCTCTTTTTCGCTCTCCTGATGGCCTCGAAGGGGCCTGGATACCAATAGGTCATACCTGACGTGATCATGATCACATCGGGGCGAGGCTGCGACTGCAACTCCTTTTCGAGGAGTTCGAGGGGCAGGCCGTATCGCCCGTAACGACGGCGTACACGGCTCAAGATGGGAGGCTTCTCCAGGAAGGTTTTGGGGAACTTGCCGCAGCCGTAGGCATCCTGGCGGGGTTTAGTGGGCAGGTCCGGATGGTGGCGGTCCAGGCAATCCGCGAGTGCAACCTGGTACCCGTTCTCCTTTAGGACGGCAGCTATGGATAGCAAACCCAGGGGCTCGCTCCATTCGCAATAGGCGGCGAAGTCGTAGATCCAGGGATTGATGAGCAGGACTCGACCGTTCATGTCGTATCGGCTCAGGATATGGGTGTGGAGACAAGGAGTACAAACTCGTCGCACTCGCTTCCCAGAGGATGACAACCTATTGTAACAGGTTTTCGGAGCCAGAGACAAGGTTCTGGCGACAAGGCCGATTCGCCACGGTTTGAGGGCTGGGCGCTTGCCATGAACGGAAGGCCAGCTAGGGCAGAGGAGCGCGTGACGGATAGTTGACATTCAGTGACACGTTTGGTATAGTACCGCAAACCGTGGACGGTCGCGTTCACCAGATACCGTCAAAGCAAGGGAGGTTGCGATGAGAGGGCATACGTTGCGTCAAGTGCTGAGCATTATGGTGGCAATGGGGTTCCTGTTCTCGACCGGAATCGTGGGATGCAGCCCCTGCGGGATACTCCCCATCCCTGGCGCTGAACCGGAGATAGTGTTCTGGGCCAGCGAGGAAGTGGTGCCCCCAGGGGGATGTGCCGTGCTGCACTGGGAGGTGCACGCGGCCGAGGAATACCCCGTCTTCCTGAACGGCCAGGAGGTGGGGATGGAAGGCGACGACGAGGTCTGCCTGGAGGAGCCTACGACCTTCGAGCTTGTGGTCGCAGTGCCAGGTGGGTCCATCAAGGAGACCGTGAGGATCGAAGTTGAGGGCGAAGTGCCACCCGAGGAGCCTCCTCCGGGAGAGCCGCCACCGCAAGAGCCTCCGCCTGAAGAGCCTCCACCAGAGGGCGGGCCGGAGGTCATCGTCTTCGAGGTACATCCGGACGTGGTCCCTCAGGGTGGATGCGCCATGTTGTTCTGGGAAGTGCATCCCCCTGGAGAGTGGCGGGTGCTCCTTGACGGCCAGGAAGTGCCGCCGCTTGGGGAGCGGGAGGAGGGCCCCCAGGCGAGCACCACCTACGAGCTGCTCGTGGAAGCACCTGGCGGTCCACAGATGCGGGCAGTCACTCTGTCCGTCGAAGGTGCTCCGGGACCAGAGCCTACACCGCCTCCTCCACCGCCGCCAGGAGCGTCGCCCACCATCCCGCCGCCACCGCCACCACCACCGGCGGCCACACCCACACCATTTGTTCCGGTCTGGGGTCAATGCTCCTGGGTGAAAGTGGAACAGGGCGGGATCAACAGCCACCAGCCGGTGACCTGGTGCGCCAACGGCAGTTTCCTGACCGGCTTGGATCTCGATCGCCAGGCGATAGACCCGCTGGACTCTCCTGTGATTGGCCAGGCGCATTGCTGTCCGCTGAGTGTGGCACAGTTCAGCCCCTGGGGCCAGTGTTCCTGGGTGGGAGTGGAACAGGCAGGGATCAACAGCCACCAGCCTGTGGCGTGGTGTCCTGACGGGCAGTATCTGACGGGTTTGGACCTTGATCGCCAAGCCATCGACCCACTAGACTCTCCCGTGATCGGACAGGGTTTCTGCTGCCCGCTGGGTGATCCCAAATACACGGGTTGGGGTTCATGCTCCTGGGTGAAAGTGGAACAGGGCGGGATCAACAGCCACCAGCCGGTGACGTGGTGTCCAAACGGGAGTTTTCTGGCGGGCCTTGACCTCGATCGCCAGGCCATAGATCCCCTTGACTCGCCCGTGATCGGCCAGGCATACTGCTGCAACCCGAAATGAGCATTAGGCCACACGGCTGACGCCGGCGCCGATGATTGCGCCGCTCTACCATTGCTCAACGTCCACAGCAGCCCCCGCCAATCACGGGGGCTGCTGTCATTTCCTACGAGGCGCGTTGGACTCCCTGCTGAGACGTTCTTCGCTATGCCGCATTCTCCAGACTACGCCCACGGGATACCCCACCATCTTGGCGTCGTCGCCCCACAGTCGGATCACGGGCACCCAGAGGACAGCCTTCACTTTGTCGGCGAAGGGCAACCCCTTGATCATGGGCCGCAGGCGCCGGTATGGGGCCCAGAGGTAGGCCGCAGCGCCAGCGAGCAGCAGCGACCACCAGAGGGGATGATGGACGAGCCCCATCACGATGAGCAGGGGAGTGATCACGAGGTAGGTCAGGTAGCGGGTGGCATGCCGCTTTCGCCACAGATCGGCTTTTCCATCTCCGCGGGCGTACTGGAAATACTGGCGCCAGAAGAAGCCGAGACTGGAACGAGGCCGGAAGTAGGCGATAGCTCGAGGGGCAAAGGCGAACCTGAAGCCAGCATCTCGCAGCGCGAAGTCGAAGACGAGGTCCTCACAATAATCCAGCCACTCAGGGTAGCCTCCCACCTTCTCCCACGCTTGTCGGCGAAAGGCCACGGAGCGACTGGACGGCAGAAAGCGCTTGGGATCGATATCATCCTCGACCGGGAGCACCGTGGCGCCCATGGCCAACTCGAAAGCGGTTCGAGGGTCGGGACGGAAGAATCCGCTGACTACATCGATGGAGGCATCCTCTTCCAGTGGGCGGGTGAGTTCTTCCAGCCAGTGGGGTACCAGTCGCACCCCCGCGTCGGTGCTGGCGACCATCTCCCCGCTGGCAGCGGCGATGGCCTCGTTTCGTCCCTGGGAGATGTTGGAACCTTCGCGGATCAGGAGCTTGATGGGGAGCTTGTCGCGGTAGAGGTCTATGCGCTGCACGGTCCCATCGGAGGAGCCGCCATCGACGATGACAATCTCCGACGGCGCGCGGGTCTGCTCCAGGAGGGATTCGAGCAACCGACCGATGGAGGATGCTTCATTCTTGACTGTGACGATGACCGATACGTCGCTGGGGCCCACTATTCTCTTCCAGTAC
>Ga0114930_10000349_pt1 | contig 49341 bp, 54 predicted proteins | sample AnhtaG_FD_87300 | JGI IMG/M metagenome (GOLD analysis project Ga0114930, IMG submission 87300) | Deep subsurface microbial communities from Anholt, Denmark to uncover new lineages of life (NeLLi) - Anholt_01485 metaG | ecosystem: Environmental > Aquatic > Marine > Oceanic > Sediment | place...
ACTTCATAGCCCAGGGCGCGGATGACGTCGTTGAGACGGTTGCGCACGGTGGGGTAGGAGATCCCAAGTTCCTCCTCCACCCTGGTGATCTTACCTTCGCACTTGATGAAGGTCTCCACAAAATGAAGCTGCTCCGGCGTCAGACGGTAGAACTTACCTAGGTTGAAGTGGCCCTCTATCGCCGAGTCGCAGTTGCGGCAATGAAGCCTGGTGACCGTCAGTTCGTCTCCGCAGACTGGGCATCTTCCGATGAGTTGATGCATGATTAGTCTCCTTTCCTGGGTAGGTTGATCTACCTGGTAGGTGCAACGTGGCGACAGCCCGAGGCGAGCAAGTGTTGCTTGTGCGCCTGCTGACGCTGTTGTGACAGCCGATGCTCGTACAGGTGCTTCGCTAGTGGGAGTTGTCCGCGGTGGACTTCCTCTTGCCGCACCTCCAACCTAATCCTATACCCTACCCACGTCAGTTCCATTTAGCCCTCCTTGAGTTTCTTAATCTCGACGTTGAATATTATAACATGAAAACTTCACTTTGTCAAGTATTAGGTGTCGATTTGTGGCTGAAAGATAAGAAACTTTAAGGTTGGGCTTGAATATCATCGCCAAGACAGAAGGGGAGAGCATGTGCTCTCCCCCAAAACGAGGTCCTATGAGCTCTCTGAACCGGGATGGGTCAAGCTACTCCAGGCCTATGATCCACACACACAGCCCTGCCAGGAGAGTCGTGACCACCACCAGGGCCAGTATCTGGCCGGGCAGAAGACCCACGTGGCGGACCGCAATCAGCAGCATGATGACCATGCCTAGCGCCAGAGCGATCCACGCCGCCAAGTTGGGATGCTGACTCACGAATTGCTTAACCTGTGCCATTTTCCTCTAGCCTCCCCTTCCTCACCACTTCGCCGCTTCTTCAGCTTCGTGCTTGAACGGGCGCCATGACCCGCTTCTCTCGTAGTTTCTTGGTCAGCACTATGTCGTCGGGCGACTTGTGCTCCTCAGCCACCTCGCGCCAGGCTTTGATCATCTCTCCCACGTCCTTCCGTTCATAACCCAGTTCTCGATAGAACTTGATGGCTCTCCAAGACGAGCCGCTATCCACCAGCAGCAAGGCAACCTCGCAGGACAAGGCCTTGGCCTCCTCTTGTACGCGCCGCAGCAGAGGAGTGCCCACCCGCCGCCGCTGGACAGGGGGATAGACATAGAAATCCCTGAGACAGGCCACGAAATTGGTGGCCTGCCAACCCACGACGCCCATGACCTTGCCGGTGGCCGAGACCCAATATCCCCATTCGAACAGCCTTTGCAGCACGTCGGTTCGATCCAAGGTCACCCGGCCCTGGCTGCCCTTGCCTATGATCTCGGCGATGATGTCCAGGTCATCCCGTGACGCGCGACGCACAGCTAGTCCTGGGAGCACTCGCGCCTCCGAATCTTGTTCCACTCTCTCCTGACCTGCTCCCAGGTCTGCGGGGGTGTTCCCGAGTTATCGATCACCACATCGGCCAATTGCGCCTGCTTCTCCTCCGTCATTTGAGCCTTCAACCGTTCCCGCACTTCCTCTTCGCTGACGCCCCTCGTCTCCAGCAGCCGCCGTAACCGCTCTTCAGCGGGGCAGGTTACCAGCCACAGTGCGCTGAGTTCGGGATAGATCCCGCTTTCGATGATCTTGACGGCCTCCACCACGATCACTTGCTCGTCGGCCTTCTGGATGATCTCCCTGAACCGTTCATCCACGGCTGGGTGAACGATATTCTCGAGTCGCTCCAGAGCCTCACGGTCATCAAAGACCAAGGATCCCAGCCTCTTGCGATCAATGACGCCGTCGGGGGTCAGGACTTCGTCACCGAAGGCGTCGACTATGGCCTGCCAGACGGACGTTCCCTTTCTCATTACCTCATGGGCCAAGTTGTCGGCATCTATGGCCTTGGCCCCCAGTTGCTCAAGCATCCTCAGCACGGTGCTCTTGCCACTGCCGATGTTCCCCGTCAGCCCGATGACGTACTTCATCGCGGCTCGATTATACCATACTCCACCCGAGCTATCAATTGGCAGATTCGGGTGGATACGCTATAATTGCGTATCATCGGGGGCGCGTTCAGGAATGGCCACAAACCGAGGGGTGTGGGCGCTATCGGGTATGGTTTGTATATTGAGTTGGCTGGGACTGGGCTACGTTGTCTACGCTACCGATCCCAGCCAAGCGGTCAACCGCCTCATCTTCATGGTGCTGCTGTTTGTGGCTCTCCTGACCACCTTTTCCCCTGTGGCTCACTTTCTGCACTTCCGCTTCACACCACGCAGATCCTATCGAAGCGATGTGCAGAGGTCTTTCCGCGAGGGAGGGTTGGCGGCCCTTTTCCTTGCCCTGTGTGCGTGGCTACAGATGGGCCAAGCTCTCAACTGGATCAACGCTCTGCTCTTGCTCAGCGCTCTGGCGCTGATTGAGGTGTTTATCTTGGCCAGAAGCCCATAGTGAAGGAGAATTGTGATGATCGAAGGTGTGAAGGTCAAAGGACTACGTTTCATCCCCGACGAAAGGGGATATTTGATGGAGATACTCCGCTCTGACTGGACCGAGTATGAGAGGTTCGGCCAAGTCTATGTCACCGCAGCATATCCTGGGGTGGTTAAGGGCTGGCACTACCACAAGTTGCAGACCGATCACTTTGTCTGTGTCCATGGCATGGCAAAAGTCGTGCTGTACGATCGCAGGGAGGATTCGTCAACATTCGGCGAGGTCAACGAGTTCTTCATTGGCGAACGCAACCCTTGTCTGATCAAGATACCTCCTTCCGTGGTGCATGGATTCAAGGGCGTGGGCCAGGATGTGGCTCTGATTGTGAACGTGCCGACCGAGCTATACGACTACGACGATCCCGACGAACACCGCCTGCCCTACGACACTGACGAGATCCCTTATGACTGGGGGCTGAAGCAGAAGTAGGGCTGGACAGACTCGTCACCATCCGCGCATATCGAAAAGAGCCCGCACTGCGGGCTCTCTTGATCTCCCTCGCTTGGTCTCAGCGGTGGCGGAAAACGATATTGTCGAAGAACTCGGGTCCCTCTGTACAGTCCAACACTTGCCGGGTGAAGGGTTCCGACAAAGGAACAGGGTTGGATTCGCTTTGCACAATCTGTAGGGTGGAAGTCTTGGTGCCATGGTATATTGGGTTTGGCACCTGGATGCTGAATTTGAACACCCCCGGTACCTCAATGGGATTGCCAGTGACCCAGTAGTCGACGTAGCTGCCCAGTTGCCATCTAATCGTAACTGCTTCCGTGACCGGGTTCCCTGCTGTGTCTAGAATCAGTCCCTCCACAGCCAGATTACTGCAGCCCCTGAAGTGCTCCTGCATGCTGCCTTCGACGTAGTAGTAGGGATGGGATGGCTCTGGCGTGGCTGTTGGAGGGCGTGGGGTCGACGTGGCTGCGGGTTGCGGGGGGCGCGGCGTGGCTGTAGGCGCGGTGCCGGAGGTTGACGTTGGGCTGGGAGGAGGAGAAGTGGGATTCTCCCCTGAGGGAATGAGGAGTTCCTGCCCGATGTTGATTATGTCGCTGGTCAGCCCGTTGAGATCCTTGATAGCCTGTGCAGTGGTGTCGAACCGCGCGGCGATGCTGCTCAGGGTGTCGCCGGACTGGACGACGTAGGTGCTGTAGGGTGGCGTTGGTGTGGCCGAAGGGGGGGGAGTATCGGTGGGGTTGGGTATAGCTGTATCGACAGGGGTGGCCGTCTCGGTGGGCGTGGCGGTTGCAGTGTGCGTGGCTGTGGCGGTGAAGGTGGAAACCAAGCTCTTGGTCGGCGTCGGCGTCGGGCCGGATTCCCCAACGATCAGGGAACCTAGAGAGCAGCCAAGGCTTCCGAACAGCAACATGGATAGGAACAGTGTGATTGAAGCAGTCTTGCGATTGATGATTTGGGCTCCTCAGCTCAGTAGTTTCTTTGGAAGTCTATGATAACCCATTGACGCCCACTGCCGCCAGGCTCGCAGTCGTGGGTGTCAGTTTGAAAAGGGATCCGGTCAGACAAGGGGTTGCCCCCGAAGTCTACTACTGCTACCCACCAACTTCCCGCTCTGGGTCCTTCGGCGCCTAGAGTGGCGTGGTAGTAGCCGTCTCCCTTACTTGGATCCTTGGGTGTGAGGAGTGTCGCACACCAGTATTCGCCCTCCACGCAAACCTTCAAGAATACGCCCGCCAGTTGGCTGGGCGGTTCGACATCCCATACCGTGCCTTCCAGCGTGGTCATCGCGCAATCAGGAAGATACTCGATAGACCCGTACACGGAATACTGGTAGGCGGTTGTGGGTGTGGCCGTGGGCGGTCGCGGCGTGGGTGTGGCAGGAGGTCGCGTGGGTGTCGCCGTCGGTGGACGCCGTGTTGCCGTAGGCGGGACAGGGGTGTATGTTGGCGTGTCTGTGATCACAGGGGTGGGTGTCTCGGCGGGTGTATCCGTGGCGGAGGGGGTAGGTGTCTCCGTTGGCGTAGGCGTGTCGGCCAAAGTAGGTGTGAAGGACGGCCTTGGCGTCTTGGTCGGCGTGGGCGTCACCGTGGGAGACGGAGCGATGAGAGACAAGAGAGGGCAAGTGCAACTCACGGTAATCATCATCGCCGCCAACATTATCGCCAGAACTGTGCCATTCTTCCTATTCAAATCCGTTGTCCTCTTTCCCTGGCCCATCGCCTGCTGCGTTCGCGGTAGGGACTTCGGTCTTGTGCCATGGAATGCTTGCCTGGAAGACTATCCTCCCACGTACTCGAAGGTGATGTTTGTGAACTGGCCAGCCTGGCCGCAATCCACCAACTCTACGTGTAGCTCGTCAGATCTAGGCACAGGATTGGCTTGGCTCTGCACAATGTCTATGATGAAGGGCTGATACCTCCTGTTCTGAACGAGTTCAAGGGGAGAAAAGCCCCACTTTCCTGGGGAGTGACCCCCCGCCGTACCACTCAGCTCATACTCCACGTTGTCCCACCAACGCAGCCGCACCGTTATGCCGTCCACCGGTTCGCCCCCTACGCCCGTGATCTCGCCCTCCAGGTACACGGAGCCGCAGTTGGGCTCAGAGACCATGCTGTTCTCCAAATACACGAACTCCCAGATGGGCGTAGGGGTCGGCGGAGGATTGCGGTGGGTGGGAGTGGCTGTTGGCGGAGCTGGTGTGGCGGTGGGAAGATGCGGGGTATCCGCAGGCGGCACGGCCGTGGATGTTGGGGCGTCTGTGACCTCCGGAGTGGGGACCTGGGTGGGGGTATCCGTCACCTCGGGTGTCGGCGTTTCGGCTGTCGTCGGTGTGTCGGACGGAGTAGGTGTGAGGGAGGGCTCTGGCGTCTTGGTCGGCGTGGGCGTAGCCGTGGAAGCTGGAGAGACGAGAGAGGCCAAAGGGCAAGTGCAACTCATGGCAGTCATCATTCCCACCACCGCTAGCGCCAGAACCATCGCCTTCTTGGGATTCAAGTCTGCTGTTCCTCTCCTCTGCCCAGGGTCGTATGGTGCGCGCGACAGATGATTCAACTCGTCGCGACTGGGGCTTCCCAGACACTACCGAGCGTACTCGAAGATGATGTTCTCGTGCTGTCCACCGTTGTCGCAACCGGTGAAGAGAATGGTCAGGGTGTCCGACTGAGGAGTGGGATTGGTCTCGCTCGCCACGATGTCTACCAGAAAGGTGAAGGGGGCATGATACATGCCAGGGGCCAGAGGCGAGAAGCCCCACCCGCCGGGGTTCTCACCCACTCCGCTTTCCTTGTAGGCGACGATGTTGGCGAACCTCAAGCGGACTGTTCTGCCGTTGACTCCTTCACCTCCCACGCCTGTGATCTTGCCCTTGAAGTACACGGTTCCGCAGTTGGGGAACACGCGCATACTCCCTTGCACATAGCTGAAGTCGTAGGCCGGTGCTGGGGTCGGCGCGGGTTGCCTCGGAGTGGGTGTGGCGGGCCGCCGAGTCGGCGTAGGGGCAACAGGCCGCCGGGTCGGCGTGGGCGGGACGGGCGTGAACGTCGGTGTCTCGGTAACCGCCGGTGTGGGCGTTTCCGTGGGGGTATCTGTCGGTGTCGGGGTGGGACTGTGCACCGGCGTGGGTGTGTACGTCACGGTCGGCGTGAACGTCGGTTTGGGAGTCCGCGTGGCCGTGGGCGTCGCCGTCTCGGGCCCAAGTCCCACGATGGGAGCCAGAGAGGAAGCCAACATGAGGGGTCCCACAACGCAACCCACCAGGCTGGCAATGAGTAGGACAACCATGACGATAGCTGTTACGGCACTCACAAAATTCTGTTTCGTCATTGTCGAATCAACCGTTCTCCTTTCATGAAGAGGAGTAGTATGTCGTGTCCACTGATAGCGCAAAGCGGGAGTTACAGAACCTCCCGCCTTCGGACAGAAGTCTCCCAGACAAGAGCCTCATTGACCTCTGCCGCTGGCAAGCAGAGAACTGTGATGGCCTAGTACTTCTGGAAGATTAGGTTCGTTTGCTGTGACTTCAGCGACCTCATCTTCTCATGAAGGGTCGCCGAAAGGGGTGTTGGGTCGCCTTGGCTTCTGATCACGGTCAACCTATAGTCACCGAACAACTGACCACCATGCGACTCGAACTTGAATTGTCCCGGCTGGAGCATCTTATGCTCATCTCCGACAGCGCAGTATTCTACACCGAATCTGTCGGAGTCCAGCTCGATCCACACTAGATAGCGGTCAATGGGGTTTCCCTGAGCATCCCGGACCTCCCCGGTGATCTCCGGCAGGCAGAATCCAGCGTGGCAGAAGTCCTTGATTGGGCCAGATACATGGTAGTATTCGTATACCGGCTGTGGGGTATTTGTAGGAGCTGGTGGCCTCGGCGTTGGGCTCGGCGCAGGCGGAGGCGGCACTGGCGTGTTCGTGGGTGGTCCCAGCGTCGGCGTGGGCGGCTGCGTGGGTATTGGTGTCTCCGGCGGCACACTTGGCATCGGCTCCGATGTTGGTGATGGTGTGTCCGTCGGGCTAGACACGACTGCCGGCGTCGAGGTGAAGGTGGGAACGAAGGTCTTCGTCGGCGTTGGCGTCTCCGCCGGTGCCTGACCCAAGAAGTCGCCATAGGAGGAGAAAGTGAGCACTGCAACCGCTAGCAAGCAGCCAATAGCCGCTGCAACCGTTACGGCGATGATCAATATCGCCAAGGATCTCTTATCCATTCCTATCCTCACCTCCAGTTGTCCATTTACGGCTCACATTATAACTGGGTTCTCCTCAGAATGCAAGTCGGCTCTGATGCGCAGTGACAGAGCCATGGCGACGAGGAGCAGGATTGCTCCTGCTAAGATCGTGAACTTGGTCCCATTAGGAATCCGCTCGGCACGGGTCCTACGGCCAACCATCCTGCTGGTGTGCGCGTCGCTATGTCTACGATGAGGTACAATGAAACGACGGCTCCCACGAGGGTGACCGAGGAGCCAAGGATCTCCGTCAGATAGAGGGGATAGAGCGCCATGGCCTCGATGGCATGCACGATCTCCATCAGGACGATGGAGATCAGGAATGCGGCCAGATCACGGTTGCTACGCAGTGTGGTGAGAACACCTTAGAACGATATTTGCAAAGTGCCTTCCCTTCATCTATATTGGCTAGGTGCCAGTGGTCACCAGATCGTTGTACTCAGGACAGGCGGCGCTGCGCCTGTCAGAAGGACAAGGTGTTGCCGGCCTTCGATGGCCGGCGCGAGCATCCGCGTGGGAACGGTGAAGTGGTGAAATCGACCCCTATTGGCGCACTCTATCTCGCGGTATTTCTGCTCTCATCGGCTACCCTCGTCTTCGAGATAACGCTGACCCGCGTCTTCTCCGTGGCTCAGTGGTACCATTTTGCCTTCATGACGGTCAGTCTGGCTCTGCTGGGCTTCGGGGCCAGTGGGACTTTCCTGGCCCTGCGGCCTCGATTGCTCAAGCGCGACTTGGCCAGAACTGTAGCTTCTCTCTGCCTGCTGTTCTCTGTCTGCGTTGTGGGAAGCTATCTGGTCAGCAACCACGTACCGTTTGATTCCTTCCGGATTGCCTACGACCGACGCCAGATTCTCTTTCTGTCAGTCTACTACCTGTCTCTCACTGTGCCGTTCTTCTTCACTGGCCTGACGCTTGGCCTTCTCTTCGCTGCCATGCCAGAGCGGGCCGGCAGGACCTACTTCGCTAATCTGGCGGGCTCTGGCTTGGGTTGCCTCGCAGCTTTGGCCGCATTGTCTGTGGTCGGCGGTGAGGGCACGATCATCTTCGCTTCCCTGTTGAGCGCGGTGGGAGCCCTGGGTCTCGCCTGGCGTCGCTCGTGGGTGCGCTTCGGGCTGGCCTTGACGTTTGCAGGCTTGCTAGGTGTTTGTGTCCTGCGCCCTCCTGCCATCTTTCAGATCAACATGTCTCCCTACAAGGCCTTGAGCCACACGCTGCGCCAGCCCCAAGCGCGACTCACGTACAGCCGTTGGAATGCCTTCTCGCGGATTGATGTGGTGGAGAGCGAAGCCATCAGGTCGGCGCCGGGGCTGAGCTACATGTTCCCGGGTGTACCACCGTCGCAGAAGGGTGTCTTCACCGATGGAGGGAACCTGAGCCCCTTGACCGCAGCCTCGCCTGGCACTGATCTGGATTTCCTGAACTACTTGCTGGTATCCCTCCCCTACGAACTGGTCTCGCGGCCGCGTGTGTTGATCCTTGAACCTGGCGCAGGGCTAGACGTGATGGTGGCTGTGCATAATGACGCTGCTCACGTCGTCGCCGTGGATAGCAACCCCTTGGTCATCGAACTGGTCCGAGACCGGTACTCGGAGTTTGCGGGAGATCTATATGCGCTGGACGAGGTAATGGTCGTGGCCGAAGACGGACGGAGCTACGTCCACCGCACTAACCAGGAGTTCGACATCATCCAGGTGTCCTTGGACGACAGCTTCAAGCCAGTCACATCGGGCGCCTACAGTCTGTCAGAGGACTATCTCTACACCACCGAGGCCTTCGCTGATTATCTGAACCACCTCGCCCCCGGAGGGACGTTGGTGGTCCAACGTTGGCTTCAGACTCCGCCCAGCGAGAGCCTGCGCGCTCTGGCGCTGGCTACCTCGGCGCTGCAAAGTCTCGGGGTTGAGAGGCCGGCTGAACACGTTGTCGCCCTTCGTAGCCTTTACACCGGCCTCCTCCTGATCAAGGAAGATGGCTTCACATCTGAAGAGATGGAGGTTATCAAGAGCTTCTCCAAGGACAGGCGTTTCGACCTCATCTACTACCCAGGTATCAGGCCCGAGGAGGTGAACCGCTACAGTATCCTGGAGGAGCCTTACTACTACGAGGCCTATTTGAGCCTGCTTCAAACCCCAGACGCCGGTAGCTACTATGCGAGCTATCCCTTTGACGTCACCCCACCCTCAGACGATCACCCGTTCTTCTTCCATTACTTCCGTTGGGAACAGACCCCGCAGATCATGCAGGCCCTGGGCAAGACCTGGCAACCCTTTGGGGGCAGCGGGTACTTCGTTCTACTCGCGCTGCTCGCGTTGGCGGTATTCGCCTCACTGATATTGATCTTGCTGCCCCTCGCCTTTCTGAAGGCCAGATACCAGGTCCAGCGCGGAAGGCGTCTCTTTCTCTATTTCGCGCTCTTGGGGATAGGTTACCTCTTCGTGGAAATACCCCTGTTGCAGAGGTTCATTCTGTTTCTGGGCCATCCCACGTACGCCTTTGCTACCGTACTCTTCACGCTGCTTACGTTCTCCGGCCTGGGTAGTCTCGCCTCTTCAAGAGTGTCTTTGCGGAAGGTGCTGCCGGGACTGGTTGTCTCCATCGCCTTCTACCCATTCCTCCTTCCGCACCTCTTTGGATGGTTACTCGGAGCGCCGTTGAGCTCTCGCCTCCTTGCGTCGGTCGTCATACTCGCGCCCCTCGGGTTTCTGATGGGATTCCCCTTTCCTCAAGGAATCAGGCTGACCGACAGGATCGCTCCAGGGCTCATACCCTGGGCCTGGGGTGTGAACGGTTGTGCGTCGGTCCTCAGTGCCATTCTGGCGGTTATGATAGCCATTTCTTCCGGCTTCTCCCGGGTTCTCCTCTTTGGCGGGGCGGCTTATGCCCTGGCTCTGCTAGCCATCTATCCACTGGCCGGGGGCACTGGTGTCGCTGGCGGGTCAGCAGCGGACGTCTCATCCCAAGACTGACTTGCGCGCGGAGTGAGGAGAGCCTTCGTCAAATAGCCAAGGCAGCGGGGTGGGGGCTGACACACGCTCCTTGGGGCTGTTTCCGACTCCTACTTGAATTTGGCGATGAAATCGTCTATGGGGATGGCTGCCAGCGTCTGAAGTCTGATGCTTCCCCTGGAGGATAGCTCCGCCGAGACTCGGGCGATGGTTTCGTTATCAGGGGCTTCGACGATGTTGAGGAAGTCGTACGGACCCAGCGTGGCATACTGAGTGAGTACCTTCACGCCCAGGGCCTCGATCTCCTGATTCACCTCCTTAATGCGATCTGGGTTCTCCTTGATCGTCTTTGCTCCCTCATCCGTCAGGGTGCTCAACATGATATACGTGGCCATTTCGCTACTCCTTTCGCTGTCTCACTAGTCAAACCCCCACCCCTGTGCGTCAAGCGGATCTTCCTAAACGTCCCAGGCTACAACGTTTCTCTTTCGCTTGGTGGCAACGGTTGCATACCAGCCTGGAGTGCGTGACCGCTATGGCAGCCACCAAACTCAGAAATGCTCCCAGCCGAAGTAGCTGCACGAAGATGATTCCATCCCGAAGCGCGGCTAGTCCCGGTGCTATCGGTAGTATGGGGATGATTCCGACCAGAGTCCAGGACACTATCTGAGAGAAGGAGCTGTCGAATTCCCCTTCGTCTCGCTTCTTGAAGATCAGACTTGCTATCCTGCCGAGGCCAGTGCCACACAGACGGCCATAGTAGTGACATCTGGTGCAGCCAAAGGCCATGGATAGAGCCACAGCGAGCAAGGCAAGAGCCGCGTAGGCCAGCGCCGCCCCCAGACCGAAGTGGGCGATGGTTAGCACGCCGACGGCCATGGCCACCAGAACCTCCAGGATATTGAAGGCCACGAGACGAGTTGGGTAGTTCTCATAACAGGTCACTGCTCGCCTCCGTTAGGGCTTCATAAGGCGTCCTGCCGAGCAGTTCTCCCAACTCCGCGGATATCGCCTGGGTCCAGGCCTCGTCTTCGTAGTGGTGGGGCAGGGCGCCGTATCGCCGGCGAGCATTGGCGTACTTCTCCTCTATGCTCACTAGTCCGGTGTCGCTCATCAGGGCGTCGGCGACGCAGACGATTTTCTCCTCGAGGGAAGGACGGTCATACCGATGGTACTGCTTCTTCAGCTTCCGAAGTTCCTGCTGGGTGAGCATCCCCAGTCGGGCTCCTTCCTCAAGGGTGCGGCCCTTGAGGATATGGATGAGACAGATGCGGCCTTCCTCCTCGTGACCTTCGGCTCGCGCCAGAAGGTATCCCTCAAGGCCGTGGCGCAGAGTGTGGCCGCGGCTGCGCCCGAGGTCGTGCAGCAGGCCCAAGACAGCGGCTCGCTCCACGTCTACGGGGTGACCCCTCTGAGAAATGAGCTCCGTCAAGCGACGGGCGGCAGCGCTGACATGGAGGCAGTGAGCGTGCCATGACGCATTGCAAGAGCCATACTTGTCCAGCAGGGAAAGGGCGTCCCCTCTATTCACGGCACCTCAGCCATGGCTTGCCCTGCACGGTCCTTCCTCGACAATCCTGAGATCCTCGCTGGGCTTTGGGCGAATCCGAGTTGTGGGACAGAGGTACCCCTTGATAGAGTATACCGATTATATCATAGGCGTGGCGTTTTCCCAAGGATCACTCTCGCCTCGCCAGAATGATCAGGACCGCGAAAGCCACGATTCCCATCGCCAACAGGACCAAGAGCTTTTGTAGGCCAGTGCCGAGGATGAGAGCCAGCGCGCCGAAGGTAGCGCACAGGAGGTAGAACAAGAGCACGACCCTTCGCTGGGAGAGGCCCAGATCGAGGAGGCGGTGGTGGAGGTGGCCTCGATCACCCAAGAAGGGAGAGTGACCCAGGCGCAGACGGTGGAGGATCTGCCAAGCGACATCCAGGATGGGGATGCCCAATACCAGCAGGGCGGTGGCCATCTTTGCGCCGCCGATGATGGCTATGCTGCCCAGAGCAAAGCCCAGGAACATGGCGCCAGAGGTGCCCATGAAGATCTTGGCCGGATAGAAGTTGAAGGGAAGGAAGCCCAGGACGCAACCGGCGAGGGCCAAGGGTAGCAGAGCGATACTGTACTGCCCGAGACTGTAGCTGTGGGCGAAGAGCAGCACTGAGGCGATGACGGTTACTCCCCCGGCCAGGCCATCCAGCCCATCCAGCCAGTTTACAGTGTTCATCATGCCCACCAGCCAGAAGAGGGTGAAGGCCACTGTGAGGGGCAGGGAGAAAGTTCTCATGCCTCCAAAGGGGTTGGCTATCTGACTGATAGTGATGCCGCAGTAGATGGCAACTCCGGCGGCCAGGACTTGGATGATGATCTGAGGGACGGGTCCCATCTCTCGCCCGTCATCATAGACGCCCAGGCCGAAGGCGATTGTTGAGCCGACTAGAAGTCCGGCCAAGCGATGCAGCTCCAAGGGGTCTTGGCGCTCCACGGGTAGTACGAGGGTCACAGCGACGGCGGCGAGGAAGGCGACGTACAGGGCCACGCCTCCGAGACGAGGGATGGGGATTTGGTGGACATGCTTGGGTTCGTGGGGTATGTCTACAAAGCCGAAACGTCGGGCCAGGTGGCCAGCCAGTGGAGTGAGGACCAGGGAGCCCAGAAAGGCCACGGCGAAAGTGACGAGGAAGATGATCATGACAGACCTACGCCTAGGAGCCGGAGAGAAGGACTTGGAGAGGAAACAATATTCCGTTTCATCCGAGAAGCTCGATCTGGCCTGGCTAGCATGTTACCATGATCTACACTAGCGAGGGCACAGGAGTACCGGTCCATTCGCATTCTAGGCCAGGCATGTATAGATGTCAAACGGTGCCCTGGACAGACCTGATCAACTACTGTGTCGGGATCTCGATCCCGTCTATCAAGAGGTGATTGCCCAGCAGATTGCCATTATCATTAAAGACGACCGCGCGTCCCCCCGTGTTTGTATCGTACATGCCCACTGCGATGGTGTACAGCCCAGGCGGTGCGTCCGGGGCGACGGGGACCTCGTACGCATCTACGATGACCTCCCCCTCGATCCAACTGGTGGTGCGCAGGGTACCGTGACCGGGCACGCCGTCCCGTTGGCCCTGTATGTGTCCTTCCTCGTCCAGCAGGTGCACGAAGACAGCGTACGAGGTATCCATGATTTCCAAGCCCTGCCAGTAGAGGGTGAGATAGAGACTTTTACCCGGGTGGGCCGTGGTCTCGTCCAGGTCGTACCCCAGCAACTTGATCGACTCGCCAAGACGTAGCTCGAGGCGGTGGTCGATGGGAGGTACGATGAAGGATTTCTCTCTTCCTCTGACTTCTATCTGGTTCAGATCGAGTGTAGTGCCGCCTGGGATGAACCAGTACAGACGGGGAAGAGACTTGCCCCCCGCCAGCACCTGCACCTTGAGACGATAGCTCCCATCGTTCAGGTTAGCGGGCACGAGCAAGGACTGCCAGTCTCTCACGATCTGGCCCTGCTCCCAGTTGACCGGAGGGTAGTCACCGCCCAGGGGTACCTGAACTTCCCCCCACTTGACTGCAGCGTCATCCTCTAGCCAGAGGACCAGCCAGTACTCATCTCTCGATCCACTCAGGGCCTGCCACAAGAAGGTCAGCGGAATCGTGTCGCCCGGTTTGAACTCCTGGCCGATGGCGGAGTAGCCAAGGAGCCTGAGATGACCCCCATAGTTGGCCATCACCTGGCGCTGCACGTCCCAGGGCCCTGCCCCATCCAGCCCCAGAGCAGGTCCCAGAGATATGGTGCCCAAGGGGGCGCTGGCTACCGCGGCGAGGGTCTCTGGCTCATACATGGTCACCTGGATGGCGTACTCCCCAGGAGGCAGTCCGGCCAGGAATGGCAAGTCGTGGCTGTCAATGATGGTCTCCCCAGGTCGCCAGTCGTGTGTGCGGTAGGCATCGGCCACTGGGAAGGCGTCGTGGACTCCGCCCAGATGGCTTTCTTTCCCCAAGAGGCGAACCGAGATCTTGTAGTCCTCGCCGACCTCGTCCAAGGCCTGCCAGTAGAGTGTCAGTCGGAGGCGCTGGCCACTCTGGGTGTCTCTCAAATCAGCATCGTAGCCGCTGAGCAAGATGCCCTCGCCAAAGGGTAGAGAGACCGGATGCTGAGGGGTCTCTGTGATGGCGGCCGGCCGCTCGCGCACGCGGATCAGCGGTCCCAGAGAGGAGAGGTGGTAGTCCTGCTCGACGCCGCTCAGCGGTCGGGTCAGGTACACGTGACGGCCCCGGTCCATCTGGGCCCTTACAACGGCCAGCCGTTCATCCTCTCTGTCGGCGGCGATGGTGACCAATGCTGGGCGCAAACCCTCCGTCTGTTGAAAGTAGTTGAGCAGCGTCATCTCGCCCAGGATACCAACGACCACGGCGTCATCCTCGACAGGCTGGCTCAGGATATCCACTCCGTAGTCGTGCACCGCCCACTGGCCGCTGAGGTCGTTCCTGGCCCGATTACTCTGCCATAGATGCGCGGGCAACGCGGCGCCGACCACCAGCAGGAGGAGATAGACGATACTGCGGACACGACGGATCTTGAACACAGCAAACCGATTTCCCAGAGCGATGAACAGATCCCACAAGGCGGCGAAGCCAGCGCCTATCCACAGAGCCCAGATTAGGAAGATGGGGATGAGGAACACCTCGATGTCGGGGACCCGATAGCCCGCCACAAATAGGGCGACGGTCGCGAAGGAAAGAATCAAGAGTGAGGCCACCTTCGGCTTTCTAAGGGACCAGCCCAGGCCCATTACTCCCAGGATGAGACCGAGGTAGGTGAACTGATCCCGCAGCAACCTGAGGTAGAAGGTCAGGTCCCTGCTTTGCTGCAAGGGGTTCTCGGTCAGGAAGATGCCGTATGAACCGGCGGTGACGTGGGTCAGGAAGCCCCGGAGGGTGTTCTGATAGACTCCGTCCAGGGAGGACATGGCCATGCCGCGGAGGGGGATATAGAGGTAGAGCGCCAGAGGCGCCAGGACCAGGATAGCCAGCCTCGCCAACAGCCGGCCGTTGGATAAGAGACGACGGTCCACGCTGAGCAGGAAAATGATGGCCGCAGGAGCCAGGAGCAATATGGTCCGGTGGTGGGTCAGACCGAGCCCATAGACGATGGCCAGAAAGGATAACACTCCTGTGGGATCGGACAAGATGCCGACCGGCGAAGGCGACGGCTTCTCGTAGGTTCGAACATAGGCCAGAAGGAGCCAGAGTGTGAGGGCCATGAATGCAGCGTTGAGGGTGTACACCTCGGCGATGACCGCTTGCGACCAGAAGATGGAAGAGACGGCGAAGGTGGCCGCGCCCAAGACGGCGGGCACCCTGTGCTTGGTGATCAGCCTCAAGATCGCGTAGAGGAGAGCAAGAGTGAGGGAGGCGAAGAAGGCGGACATCAGGTTGACTCGATAGGCGACGTCGCCTACGGGTAGGAAGGTGAAGAGCTTCCCCAGGAGGGTGTACAGGGGGTAGCCAGTGGGGTGGGCGATGCCTGGCTGGTAGCACACCAGTTGAAACTCCAGGCTGTCGTTGAAGATGGTGGCTACCGAGGGCGCGAGGGTACGCACACAGACCAGCAGCGAGCCCCCAAAGAGCGCCGCTCCGATCAACCAGTCTAGGAGACTCCCGTGGCTCAAGGGTCTGCGAAAGGCTTTCATCCATCCCCCTGTTCGGCGCCTCGATTATAGGCTGCGGATTGGTGAAAGTCAACGTCATGGCCTTCTCACCCAGTCCATTGAGCGGCTGGGGCCTGCGCCCAACGGTGACATCGGCGAAGCCGCACGACAGGCTACGCAGCCAGGGTGTTCACTTCGCAATGCAGCCCCAGGTTTGGGAACTATTGTTACACACGTTCCAGCGCCGTCTTGTGGCGCACGTCTCTACTCACGTACAATGAGATGGTCTACACTTGGACATCGGCGACGAGGACGGCATGGTGGAGTTGAAGAGGGACGCTGGTACGTCGGAAAACACCATGGCGACATACCGGGTGCGTAGGGTTGCTCTGCGGTCGTTGGGAAAGTTCGGCTGCGTCCTCGGAGCATTGGTCGGCTTTGTGCCCAGCCTGATAGTCGCCTGGGGTGGGGTGCTGCTGGTGGGCACACTACGAGGGCTGTTGGAGAGTTGGCAGGGGGCAGGCATCCACATCTTGGGTCAGAAGATACCGATAGACGTCGTCTCCTTGCTGAACCTCGAACCTCTGCTACGTACGGTTCAGCAGATGGGCAGCCTTTCTCTGGCCTTGGTAGTGCTTTTCGTTGTGGTGGCGTCTCTGCTGACCGGGGTTATGGTGCTGGTAACGGCGGCCGTGTTGGGAGGGGTTTACAACGTCATCGCCAGGTTCAGCGGCGGCCTGGAGGTTGAACTGAAGGAGTTGCCTGCTCGAAGGTCGACCAAGACGTGAAGGATCTGGGCCCTTTGCGCAACCGGTGGGTTAGATCAGCACGGAACCATCCACATCCCGAGGTATTGGCACGTCCATCAACCGCAAGATCGTAGGCATCACATCCACGATGGCCACTTCCTGCTTCTTGATGTCCTGCCCCTGGATGTAGATCATGGCATCGTCGTAGGTGTGTGCGCCGTTTATGACCCCTTTCTCAGTCAACACCGCCTTCTTGATGGAGCCTTTGAGATCGTAGCCGCGACAGGGCATGGCCACCAGATCGGGCGCCTGAGGGTAACACTCGCCGCTGTAGATCTCCTCTCTCTTGTAGACCCTCTCGATCATCGGCTCCCCGCTCTCAGGTTCTCGCAACTCTGACAAGGCGTCGGTCAGCTCTTTCCGCAACGCCTCGTATTCCCGTCCAGCATCGACACTGCCTTGGGGCTCCCGCCCTCGCAGATTGACGAAGATGCGTCCGGGATCCATACTGTAGGCCTTGGAGTCGGGATGGATGTCCCTCAGAGAGTCTGGCGGGTCTTTGGTGAAGTTCAACCAGCCGTTGTCCTGAAGCCACCGGTTGATGAACACCTCATTCTTCATGGTGCAGAACCCGTGATCGGAGAGGACCACGAGAGTTGTGTCCTCCGTCAACCGCTCGTAGAGACGCCCCAGCAGGCCGTCTATCTTGTGGTACAGTTTCAGGAAAGCAGGAGCGTACTTCTCGTCGCCCTTTTCCCAGTGTTCCCAAAGGAAGTGGTGCAGCCGGTCAGTCTCCATGATCTGTAACATGAAGAAGTCCCACTCCTCGGTCTCCATGAAATGGAACATCGCCTCTTGGCGCTTGTCGAGGGTGTAGTACAGGTCCTCAAGGAACTTGTCCTTGTTCTCCCTGGCCTGCCAGGGATCAACGTCCAGGCGATACCCCATGCTCTTCAGTTGCTCGCCCACTGATGCGGGGTAGGTGGCCTTCTCCAACCTTGGGGACAGAAAACCAGCCACGAGGATGCCGTTGACCCGGCGCGGCGGATAGGTGACCGGCACGTTCATCACTACGACCCTCTTGCCGTGCCTGCTGAGGATCTCCCACAGGGTCTCAGAACGCATGACGTTGGAGTTGGGGATGTAGGTGTCGTAGGAGTTGGGGTTCCGGTCCAGAAAGCCATATATGCCGTGCTTGCCTGGGTTCTTCCCGGTCATGAAGCACGACCAGGCCACGGAGGAGACGGCAGGTATCGCCGAGGTCATGGGGCGGACGCTGCCGCCCTCGAAGATACGGGCGAAGTTTGGCAGTTCTCCCTCGGCGATCAGACTGGATATCAGGCTGAGAGGGGTGCCATCCGGGCCGATGACCACGACCTTTCGGCCCTTGTCCTTGCGCCTGCGAAAGAAGCCCACCTTCTGATGTCTCCTGTCTAGCGAAACAGGTCCTTGTTCTCGACGACCCAATTGAAGAGCTTCTCTATTCCCACCGTGACGGATGTAAGCGGCTCCCAGCCCAGTTCGCGTCGGGCCTTGGTGGTGTCACTGACGTACACCGCTTGGTCGCCCGGCCGCCAGTCGTCGAAGCCGACCTCGACCTTGTGACCAAGGAGCCGGGTGAGCAGTTCGCTGAACTCAGTCCAGATGGAAATCGTGTTCTGTGGGCCGCCTCCCATGTTGTAGACCTGGCCAGCGGTCACATCTATGCGCTCCACAGCTCGCTCGAAGGCCAGCAGCAGGTCATCCACGTATAGGATGTCTCTGACCTGCTTCCCGTCGCCGTAGATGGTGATGGGACGACCAAGGACGGACGAAATGAGGAAGTGCGCCACCCAGCCTTGGTCCTCGATCCCGAACTGTCGAGGTCCATAGATGCAGGACATGCGCACCACCACCGTCCTCAGCCCATAGATCCGGGAATAGTCCCTCACATACTGATCAGCCGCTCCTTTGGAGCAACCATAGGGGGAGTTGAAATCCAAAGGCTGGGCCTCTGACACTCCTCGGGGCAGATCCGCGTAGGCGTACCGCTTCTCCTGTTCCACAATATCCACTTCTTCCATGCCGCCATAGACTTTGTTGGTGGAGGTGAAGAGGAGGATGGGCGGTTCTTCGCATTCTCTGGTGGCCTCGAGGAGGTTGAGGGTGCCCAAGGCGTTGATCTCAAAATCCTCCCGTGGATCGGCCACGGACCAGGTCACAGCGACCTGGGCTGCCAGGTGATAGACCATCTCGCAGCGCTGCACCGCTTGTAGGACGCTAGGGTAATCTCTCACATCGCCTTGCACAAGGACGAAGCCGTCCCCGTGGTTGTCCCGCAGCCAGCCGACGTTCTTCTCCGTGCCCTGTCTGCTGAGATTGTCGTAGATGATTACGTCGTGGCCTTGGGTGAGCAGGCGATGGGCCAGGTTGCTGCCGATGAAGCCAGCACCGCCGGTGACCAAAACCCTTGCCATGTTGTGCCTCCAGTGCGTAGGCCGGTCAGACTCGGGTTATCATAGTGCAGGCCAAAGTGGATGTCAAATCCTGGGAGCCGAGAGCAGGCTACGCCAGGCGAGGCCATGTCGCAGAGCCTGTTGGGCGTGACAGGGAAGTCCCGGAATGATATAATACGACAGTCTTAGCCGTTCGGTTGTCAAGTGAAGGTTGGAGCTGTGGAGGGCGGGATTGCGCAAGCATCAGTCCTTCTGAGAAGGAATGTCAGGAGAGGAAGATGATAGTATAGAGCTACGAGCAGGTGGCTGCCGAGGAGGTGACGGAGGCGGAAGGCGTGAGCATCCGCGTAGTCATCGGGAAGAACGAAGGCGCCCCCAACTTCGTGATGCGCGTCTTCGATGTGGAGGCAGGGGCGGTTACGCCGCTGCACACACACGATTGGGAGCACGAGGTCTTCGTTCTGAGTGGCCAGGGAAGGGTGCATGGCGGCGGGAAGAACGCCCCCTTGCGTGAGGGGGATACCGTGTTCGTTCCCTGCATGGAGGAGCACCGGTTCGTGAACGAGGGTGAAGAGCCGTTGCGTTTCATCTGTGTCATCCCCGTGCTTGAGGAACACTAAGAGCTCTCAACCGCACAAGCATATCTACTCATCGCACGTATCCACCGCATAGACCTTGACAGCGCTTCGATTTTGTCTTATACTATATTAGGATTGTCGAATATAGTGAAATGGTGAAACAGCATGGAGGAAGAGGGTTACAAGTTGCAGGCCCGCGTCGTCAAGGCGCTGGCTCACCCCACGCGCTTGCAGATGCTCGGTTTGCTCCGGGACGGTGAGCGTTGTGCCTGCGAGTTTGGGCCGCTCTTGGATCTGCGGCAGGCGAACGTCTCGCAGCATCTTGGCGTCCTGCGCAGAGCGCACGTGGTGAACACGCGGCGGGATGGCGTGCGCATCATGTACAGCCTGTCCGACGACAGGACGATCGAGGTGCTTGACACCCTGGGTCGGATAGCGCGCGACCAGTTCGCAGAGGCGGCAGCGGCTCTGGACGTGGTTGCTTAGCACCACCAGAAGCAGCTGCGGAAAGCAGGGGCGCATTGAGTGCCGGCATGCCCCAGGGGCTACTATTCAGAGAGGTTGAGGTTCGCTGGAGATAGGAGTGCAGGTGGAAAGGAGAGGGACGCCGTGAAAGAGCCAGAGGTTTGTAACTGCGTGACGGATCCCTTCGCTGCAGTACCGCCGGAGTTGCAGCCCCAACCGAAGAGGAGAGGCTCCCTCCGCAAGGTGACTTGCCCCGTTTGCGGCAAAGAGTACTGGACCAATCGCGAGACGGACCTTTGCATAGACTGTGAGAGGAGCAGAGCCCACAAGCCTGTGTCGCAAGAGTGAACGTGACACCAGAGGAAGGGATGGAAGTCCGTTACTGGGCCTGCGTGAGGGAGCTCTGATGCCCCGGTTGAACAGACTTAAGGATCCAGGCGGCTGGGGATTGAGACTACACCTAATTGGGAGGACCGAACAAGATGAGTGGAGAGGAGTATCTGGAGGCGACAGTTGACAAGTTTGTCTTCACTGTCAAGAAGGGTTACCTGTATGACGAGCAGGGCCTGTGGGTGGCGATCGAGAACGGCGTTGCGCGGGTCGGCGTCACCGACTACCTCCAGCAGAAGAGCGGCGACGTGGCCTTCGTGAATGTGCCGGAACCCGAGACCGAAGTGAAACGCGGGCAGGAATTGGGCAGCGTCGAAACCATCAAAGCTGACGTGAGCATCAATTCCCCGGTGTCAGGAACCACTCGGGAGAGGAACGAGGAACTGGACGTGAGACCTGAGTTGGTGAACGAAGATCCCTACGGGGAAGGCTGGCTCGTTCTGATAGAGACGACAGGTCTTGAAAGCGACCGTGAGGAGCTTCTAACGGCAGAGGAATACCTGCCAGCTATGAAAGCTCAGGCCGAAGAGGAGGCGAGGAAACGATGAGTGACAATGATGATGACAAAGTGCTGATCATACCATGTAGCGGAATTGGAAGGGCTTTCGGCTCGGTGGGCCGAGAGGCCACATACATGGTTGTCGAGGAGATGCGACCGGGCGAGGCGGACACTCTTTGTCTCTCTCTGCTGACTATGGGCGACGAGGAGGCGAAACAACGTGTTCGCAAGCACCAGGTCATCACGATTGATGGATGTCCCACGGCCTGTGCGGAGATGAACGTGAAGAGCGCGGGTGGTCGGAGCGCGGCCAACTTCAAAGTGGTGGATACCTACCGGGAGCATCGTGAACTCAAGGTGAAATCGGTGCTGCACCTGGGAGAGCCAGGTAGAAAGCTGGCCCGTTTTCTGGGGGAGAAGGTGGCTGCGACCGTTGATGCTATGAAGATGAAGGAGGATATGTAAGGATGGTTGAGTTACCGCAGAAGAAGGTGGGAATCATCGCTTGTGCCGGTGAGGAGATCCCCGAAGGGACGATCTCCCGCGTGGCGGCCCGCACGGTCCTGGAGGAGCTCAGACCCGAGGATACCGTGACGCTCTGCCTGCCTCTATTCCTAGCTGGAGATGAGAAGGAAAGGGCCTTTGCCAGGTTCTATCCCACCATCGCTGTAGATGGCTGCGAGAAGATTTGTGCCAAGAGGGCGACGGAGAAGTATAGTGGTCCTGTTTCTGGCAGCATCGTGGTGGACGAGTTGCTTGAGGAGCGGGGTCTGTCCCCAGGGAAGAGCAGACGGGAACTGGATGAAGATGGTCAGCGGTCGGCTGAGGTTATCGCGGAGGAGATCGTAAACCAGGTGGGGCGCTTACTCGGAAGGAAGAGGGCTGTTGAAGTGATGCCAGCGGTGGCGACCAGTGCGCCGGCCACTGCTGGGGGGACATGTTGCGGCCCAGGCATTCCCGTAACCCAGGTCAACATCGGGGGCGTGCCTGTGGGCGTGGTGGCGCTGGAACCCATATTCGAGCAGTTCTACCAGGATGGTCGTCAGGACGGGCCTGGGATCGATGAAGAGATCCTGAAGACTGTCAAGCTGTACAACCATGTCTCTGCCTCCGCCGAGGAGTTGTACAAAGCAGCTCTATCAGAACAGTATCGCAACTTCTGCCGTGGCAAGGAGAAATAGATGGCCGAGTACACCTATGAGACAACCGTGACTTGGAAGGGGGAGCACTGGGGTCATCTCAAATGCGGCAATGGGCCGGAGATGGACTTCTCGGCTCCACCGGAGTTGCACGGTCATTCAGGGGTCATGACCCCTGAGGACGCCTTCGTGGCTGCGGCCAATACGTGCGTGATGATGATGTTTCTCTGGGCAGCGGAGCGGTTCAAGATCGATCTGCTGTCCTATGAGTGTAGAGCCGAGGGTGAGAAGAAGATAGAACTGGACCGCACGGAGATCTTTACCAAGGTCACCCTTTGGCCCAAAATCAAGGTTGGAAACACCGATCAGGCGCGCGTGAGACGGGCTCTTCAATCGGCCACCAAGTATAGTCTGGTCGCTAACTCCATCAAAGGCGAGGTGATCGTGGAGCCGGAAATCACGATCGTCTAACCGCTGACTCTGGGCTTACGCTAAACTTCTGTAAGGAGGAACAGTGCTGAATATCAAAGTTCTGGGACCTGGTTGTGTCAACTGCTACATGATGCGGCAGGTGGCCGTGGATGCGTTGGAGATGCTGGACGCAGAAGCTACAATCCAGCACCTCACTGACCAGGCTGAGATGATCAAATACCCGATCATATACACGCCAGGCTTGGTGATCAACGATCAGTTGGTGTGCGCGGGGCGCATCCCTTCGATAAAGGAGGTCATCTCCTGGGCGGAGGAGGCTCTGGCCCAGGAGAAGGAAGAGGAAAGATCGAAATAGACGTGCGCCTCGCTCTCACGCGCGCGAGGCCACGAACCCAGAGACCACAACAAGGAGGTCTTTGGCAGATGACAGAGGCAACAACGCGTGAAGCGACGGTTGGAGCAGGGGTGGTTGGCCGCCTGTCTGGACGAGATAGCCAGCAACAACCGGTTGACTTGTTCGATGCGCGCACCTCACTCCAGGATGGGGCGTAGAGAAAGGCTCACAAGGCTTCACCCCGGCTGATTGACGGGGCAGCTGCAGGTGATGGTAGTCGAACCCCGGGCGGACCTCTTTGTGGCTGGCAGAGGTGTGCCGACACGCCATAGAGGAGGGGGAGGAGAGGTGTTCAACCACCTCTCCTCGCTGAATCTCTTTGCCTCCCAGTCGATGGTTGTCGGCATCATATGTCTTCCAGATCGCACGAGTGCAGGAAGTCTGCAAGGAGTGCCAGTGTCATGCCGTGGATCCTGTGGTCGGCGTTCACAGTGTTATGGGTTCGGAGATGGGCCGGATGCACATCGCCAGAGGCGATAGGCTTCAGCCCATGGTCCGCTGTGGTTCTCTCCAGATACTGACGCGGAGAGAAGACCTTCGATGCACGCTAGTCCAGCGGGCATCGAATCCTTTGATCTTGCGAAGGGAGAAAACGAGATGAGTGATAGTTCATCGGCATCCACCCGCGAGCAGGCGGGTCTCAGCGTGGTGGGCAGACTACTGCCGGTATGGATCATCCTGGCCATGGCGGCAGGGTTGCTTCTGGGCAAGTTCTGGCCACAGGTAGGCAAAGCCTTGGAGCCGGGGATCCCGCTCGGCCTTTTTGTGATGATCTATCCAGCGATGACCAAGTTGGAGCTTGGACAGGTCCGCAGCGCTGTCCGCCACTGGAAGGCAGCCGCCATCGTAATCTTCTTCAACTATGCCTTCAACCCCTTCCTGCTCTATCTCTTTGGCTGGGTCTTTCTGCGGAACCATCCGGATCTGTGGACGGGCCTTGTTCTGCTGGGCGTGGCACCGTGCATCGCCATGGTGCTGGTCTGGACCGACCTGGCGAAGGGCAATGGTCCACTGGGCATCGTCTTGATGGCCTGGAACTCCCTGATTCAGATGGCTACCACCCCCTTCTTCATCTGGTTGATCCTCGGTACACGGGTCTCCGTCAACATTGGACTCGTGGCGCAGAGCGTGGTTCTGTACCTGGGGCTGCCGCTGTTGGCCGGGGCGCTGTCCCGTAGGTGGATGTTGCGCGCCAAGGGGCAAGCGTGGTTTGAGACCAAGGCGCTCCCCGTGCTCGATGATATCCAGCTCACAGCCCTGATGTTGACGCTGGTCGTTATGTTTGCGCTCCAGGGCGATGTCATCCTGCAGCGTCCCGAGTTGATCTGGCTGATGGCGACGCCCCTCGTGCTCTTTTTCCTTGTCCTGTTTTTCGGCGTCCTCCTCGTGAGCCGCAGAGTGGGCTTTTGCTACGCCGACTCGGCGACGACCTCTTTCCACTGCACGGGTCGCAACTTCGAGCTGGCCATCGCAATTGCGCTGACGGCTTTTGCGTCGCAGCCAATGGTTGCCGTTTCGACCGTGATCGGCCCGCTGATCGAAGTGCCCCTGATGCTGATGATCGTCTTTCTGGCGAAGAAGCTCGAGTGGAGGCTGTTTGGCACCAATACGGCGGGCGCGTGCAGTATTCAGGAGGAGCGGGCTCGCGGGTAGGCACTACTTGCGGGCTCCGCTACGTCCAGTCCGCCTCAGATGGAGTCGAGGACAATTGATATCACCGTGGCTGTCAGGCTCCTGAGGTCACGTTCTGAACGCCCGGTAATGGTTCTTGTCGATTTGCCATCGGTGCCAATTGCCGTGGCCGTTGAAGGACGCTTCCCGCCCTATCGGCGCGCAGTGTCTCTGTGGGGCCCGCGCCCGGCCTGGAGCGAGCCTCACGCTTTCGGATCATCTGCTACATAAAGGGCGTCGTGAGGAGAAGGTCTGAGCGGCAGGTCAGCGGAACTGCGCGGCGCCATTGCTGGCTCATCGCCTCAAGAGGGCAAGATGGAAGGAGATAGGCTCAATGAGTAACAAGGTTCGTGAGAATGCATTGTTCGTTTGCTTCGGCGGCCTTTCTAATGTGGGCACAATGACTGGGCTAGCTGGCTTGGAAGTCGTCAAGCAGGTGGGACCGGATAAGGCTTGCATCTTCTCTGGCTGGGCGCGCTGGCTACGGAGGCGCAGACAGTAGTGGACAGAACCCGTGGCGCCAATAGGATCATCACGGTGGACGGCTGCCCACTCAACTGCGCCCGCAAAATCGTGGAGGCAGCGGGATTCGTCCCGGACAGGGTCATCAACCTGGTAGAGGATTGTGGTCTCAAGAAGGGCCCGCCGCTGGAATACAGCGATGAGGACCTGCAGGTGGCGATGAGCGCCATCATGCACGCAGTCCAAGACAGCGAGTAGGACCAGCGCCGTCGAGTAGCACTCACGGCAGAACAACTGCCAAGTCAGACCGTGCAAGCTGACAACGAAGCTTGCGGTGCGAAGGGCGATGATTTCGAAAGGCAAAGATCGAGCGCTCGCCATTGACCTCTTCAGCAGGAGTGAGTTCCTGGCCACTCTGGGCGAGAGGGCCTGGACCACACTGGCCCGCGAGTCCCGGCTGGAGGTTTGCGAGGCAGGGCAGGTCTTGATTGCTAACAACCGGCCGGCCGATACATCCTATGTCCTTGCAGAGGGCAGGGTTGTGGTGTATGTCGATCTCAAGCCTGGCAGGCATTGTGGCGGAGAAGGTGTCGCTCTGATAGCGGATGAGGGTCGTATCTTTGGCTGGGGCCCAGTCGCCAGGCCAGACCATCTCACAACATCTGCGTGGTCGGTGGGCGAGAGCAAGGTGATAGCTATCAACGTGGGCCGATCTCCCTTCAGCGGCACAACTTTGCTGCTATTCCGCTGCTTGGCCGCCAGCCTCTTCGCCCTCCTGCAAAAGCTAGGACTCTGTCCGCTGGATGTGAAAACTCTGGAGCACCTGACTGAGCCTTCAATGTTATGCGGGCTAGAGGAGTGGATGAGTTCGTACCACTCTGGAGAGGTGTGACCGAGCTTGGCAGCTATGCTGGTCAGCGCGGTGGAAGCCGCATAGCGAACTGAGGAAATGGAATGATTCGGAGAAGAACCTTGCTAGCGATCCTATACGTAGGGTTGGCAGGCTTGCTGCTTGCCCCCGTTGCTTTCGCGCAGCAACCGGTGGTGCGAGCCCTGCTCTTCTGGGCGGAGGGATGCCCTCACTGTCACGTCGTACTGGAAGAGGTGTTGCCTCCCCTAGAGGGGGAGTATGGGGAGGCACTGGTGATCAAGACCGTTGAGCTTTCCACGTCCGAAAGCTACCAGCTGTTCGTGGCCGCCGAGGAGATGTACCAAGTACCTACGGATCGGCGTGAAGTGCCCACTCTGTTCATCGGGCAACACGTGCTGGTTGGCTCCTATGAGATTGCTGAGGAGTTGCCTGGTCTGATCGAGGAGTATCTGGCCGCAGGAGGGGTGGACTTTCCACCTCTATCCCAATTGGCGAGGGAGACGCTGCCCAGCGACCCTGCACCCGCCAGGTCACCACCCATCCACCTGGCGTACTTGTGCGATGCTGGCTGCCAGGAGTGCGATCGAGCCCGGTACGACCTCAGGTACCTGGAAGAGAGATACCCCCAGTTAGTCATCGACACCTACTGCGTAGACGAAGAGCCGGCGCTTTGCGAATGGTTGGGGGACAAAGCAGGGGTCCCGGAGGAGCAGCGCCTCACTGCACCGGCTGTCTTCATTGGCGATGGCTACCTCGTAGGCGAGGAGGTCAACCCTGCTGACTTGGAGGCGCTGCTGGCACGCTACCTGGATCGCGGTGCAGAAGCCTTCTGGGAAGGCTGGGAGCAGGAACGAGAAGAGGTAGAGGTTGGCTTGTTGGAACGCTTCCGGTCTCTTGGGGTGTTGACAGTGGTCGGTGCGGCTGCCGTGGATGGTTTGAACCCCTGCGCTTTCGTGACCATAGTCTTCCTGCTCTCCTACCTCTCCGCCATGGGGGGGCGTGGGATCACCATCCTTGTGGTGGGTCTCTCCTTCACCTTAGGTGTTTTCTTGACCTATCTGGCGGTAGGGGTAGGTCTCCTGCGGTTCCTGGTCACTCTCCCTTTCCTCGACACCATAGGACGCTGGCTCTATGTGGCGACTGCCCTTTTGTGCCTCGCGCTGGCAGCGGGCAGCATCTATGACTACTTCCAGGCACGACGGAGGAAGCCAGAGAAGATGGCGTTGAAGTTGCCCACGCGACTCAGGAAATTGGTGAACCGACTTATCCGTGAGGGTGCCGGGGTGCGAGCGACGGCACCAGTGGCCTTCATAACCGGCGCAGGGGTCTCCCTCATCGAGCTTGCCTGCACAGGCCAGGTGTATCTGCCCACCATCATCTTCGTCTTGGGCGTCCCAGCGATGCGGGTGCGTGCCTTCGCTTATCTGCTTCTATATAACGTCGTCTTCATCCTGCCTCTGGTGGCCGTGTTTGTCCTGGCCTACTTCGGCACGACTTCGCACCAGATGGCAAGTTTCGTAAACCGCAGAACGGGATTGATCAAACTCGTTACGGCCGTTCTTTTCGTAGTCCTGGCCTGGTGGTTGGTACAGGCTGTGATCTAGGCGGAGTCAGAAGATCCTTTTCGCCCTTCAGAAGTTCTCATAGAATCCTCGCGGGCGTAGCTCCGCGAAGTCCCTGGTGGACACCAGGTGGCGTCGCACATCAGCACACAGGCTGCACTTGCCTGCGTAGCCACCGGCCAAAGGCTGATAGTTATGGTGGTCACGGGCCAACTGGAGAAGCCCATAGGGGCCTCTGTGGACCAGAACCTCGATCAGGAGAGGATAGCGGCCTGCTCTGAAGTCGGCCAGGAGTCGTGGCAGATCGCGCCACTCTCCCACCGTCAGCCCTCCGCAGAAGCCGGAGATGAAGTTGCCGTACAGGTCAAAGTGCGAATGGTGTGCGTAGAGGAGGTCCACAGCGCACTGAGCTGGCGAGGACGTCAAGGCCGGTCAGATGGTCCTGGGCCAGGGAACCGTCCTCCGCCCGCAGGGGATCGGCATGCTGGCGGCGCTGGGCCCTTCTGGGCGGCGTCTTTGGGAAAGAAGAGGATGACAAAGAGAGATGAATCGCGCCACTGTGCCCCGATTGGGGAGGGATAGCACCAAAGGGTGTTGGTTCACGGCAAAGAGCTAGCAACGAGAACTGCCAAGAGGTTGCACGATGTCGAAGAAACGCTATCCTAGAACGCGACAGCCACACAAGTCCCCAAACACGCAGGCAATCCGCCGGTCGCAACTCGCCATCATCGGCGGGGTGCTGCTGTTGGTGGCCCTCGTCTTGATCCTCAAGTATCGGGCAGCCGGCCCACCGGCCGCCACAGATCGTGGATCGCAGGCCACAGCCACCCTACCGGTGGCTGTGGACCAGACGCAAGCGACCGCCGTGCTGCCTCAGGCGGAGGGCCAGGCGCTGGCGACCTCCTTGCCCGATGAGCTGCCGGACGCGCAACTGGAGCGATTGCTGGCGGCCGGACAACCCACACTGGCCTTCTTTCATTCCACCGATTGCGTGCAGTGCATCAAGATGATGCATGTCGTCGAGCAGGTCTATCCCGAGTTCGATGATGAAGTGGCCTTGGTGGACGTCCACGTCTATGACCAGCGCAATGCCAGCCTGTTGCAGCGGGCGGGCATACGGGCCATCCCCACGCAGATCTTCTTCGATCAGACTGGGCAGGGCCTGGTCGTCATGGGGGCCATGGATCCGCAGCAGTTCCGAGAGCGATTGCAGGCTCTGGCGGGAGGGCAGTAGGATGACCTTAGACCTTGCTGTCTTGCAGACCGGTTCGCTGCTGGCCTTCCTGCTTGTCTTTCTGGGCGGCGTTGTGACCAGTATCGGCCCCTGCAACGTGGCCATGATCCCGCTGGTGATCGGCTACGTGGGCGGCTCCCGCCATTTGTCACGGGGCCGGTCGTTCATCCTATCACTGGCCTTTGCCGTGGGTTTGGCGGTCACCTTTATGCTGCTGGGCGTGGTGGCCAGCCTGGTCGGGGGTTTGATCGGCGGCACGTCCCGTGTCTGGTACTACGTGGTGGCCGGTGTCTGCCTGCTCCTCGGCCTTTCGATGCTGGGGGCTTTTGGCTTGCCCGAAGTTCCGGGGATGGGGCGCCTGCGGGAGCGGATCCGGCTGCGGGGGCTGTCCGGGGCGCTGGCGCTGGGGCTGGTCTCGGGACTGGTCGCTTCGCAGTGCGCCACGCCGGTGCTGGCGGCCATCCTGAGCTACGTGATGAGCCGGCCGGGGTCCCTACTCTATGGGGCGGCGCTGCTGTTCGTCTACGCCCTCGGCCGCGGCGTGCCCATCGTGCTGGCCGGTACGTTCACCGGCGCCCTCAAGCAGTTGCAGGCTCTGGGTCGCTGGTCTCCGATCATCGAACGCGCCAGCGGCGTGGTCATCATTGGGGTCGGCTTGTATTTCCTGTGGATAGCTTGACAGCCAAGGAAGATGTGACCGGGCCGCGCCATACGAAAAGGAGCTGCACGAGAAAAGACATCGTCCTGAAGCGGGCTGAGCGAGAAACCCGGGTACGTCTCCGGCCAACTCGATTGAGCATTGCGCAGCAGTATCGCACCTTAGATGGAGTTGGTGCGATGCCCGACGAGTTGACGTGGAGGATCTATGGTTGCAGAGCAGCGAGTTCCCCAATTGCCCCGCGTGGGGCTGTTCGCCTGCTTCAGCGGCGGCTCCAACGCCGGATCGCTGACCGGCATGGCCGCGCTTGAGGTGGTGCGACGCCTGGTGGTTACTACAGGCTGTGATCTAGGCGGAGTCAGAATATTCTCTTCGCCTTTCACAAGTTCTCATAGAATCCTTTGGGCCGTAGCTCGGGGAAGTCCCCTTTCTCCACAAGGTGGCGTCGCACATCCACACAGAGGTGGCACTTGCCTGCGTAGCCGTCGGGCAAAGGGTCATAGCCGTATTGGTCTCGAGCCAATTGGAGAAGCCCATAGGGGCCTCTGTGGACCAGGACGTCGATCAACTGAGGATAGCGGCCTGCACTGAAGTCGGCCAGGAGTCGCGGCAGATCTCGCCAGTCACCCACTGTCAGCCCTCCGCAAAAGCCGGAGATGAAGTTCCCATACAGGTCGAAGTGGGAGTGATGGGCGTAGAGGACGTCCGCGACGCAGTCCGCCTCTGCGAAGGCCTGCGCCGGACGTCGAGGCACCAGGTGGCCCAGCCGGTACCCGGACCGCCCACCTGAGATGATGCCGTATCCCTGCCACAGTAGACGTTGCGCCCCTTCGATCCCGAACTTCTCTTCATAACGCGAGAGCGGAGTAGGGCGCTCTACGTCGAAGATCTGGATCACTTCCAGGAAGTTGGGCAGGTAGACAGTCACCCCTTGAGGGCCAAAGACGTCCAGCGCGGCGCGGACAGCTCGCAGTGTGCGGGCCGGGGGGATCCTCTCCGCATGGAAGGGCGAGCAACTGATCAGGACAGCCTGTAGCCCCGCCTGCCGCAAGGCTACGAAATGCTCGACAGCCTCGGCCTCATCCGTGCACCAACTGGCGCTGGTTTCGACGTAGCTCGGAATGCCTAGCTCGTTGGCCACACGTGCGCCCTCCAACAGCAATGGAAGGTGGAGGAAGGGTTCGCCGCCCGTGAAGTGCACCTGGGGGGCGTGTGGCCAGGTGGTGACTGCCTCAAGGGCTTGTCTAAGCGTCTCCTGGGACATCGGTTTCTTCTCCCAACCTGGTCCGCAGTTGTAGAGGCAGTGCCTGCAACCGCTGTGGCAGCGGTAGGTCAGGATGATGCCGATGTCCCGGGGAGATAGCACAGACATATGAAGCGCCTCAACACGATGGACCTCATGGGCGGCAGGAGCACCTTGACCTTGTGATGGATCACTTCTCCCAGCCGCCTGCCCTCGAGACAGGCTCAGCACGCGGTTCAGACTCTGACTTTCGACGACAGTTCCGTCGCCACGTCTCCCATCCGGGCGAAGCGCGCTACACCCCTCGACAGGACGTGCTGGATGAAGCGCTCGAGGAGCGTTATCCGGTGACCGCGTCCGATGACCTGGGGGTGCATAGTGAGGGTGAAGACACCGCGCTCCTCGTGCTCGGTCATGTAATCGAACTCAGCAGCCCAGATCTCAAAGACCTTGGATGGCGCAGAGAGACCCACCCGCAAAGGGTCGAAGTTGAAGGTGAAGTGAGGCCAATCATCGAGGCAGAAGTTAACGGGGAACTCCCACAAGTCTGCCTCCTCCCCCATCCGCAGCGGCTCCTCCACGTCCACTTGATCTCCCAGTCGGGGGTGGTAGGGGTGGAAGTCGTCGGCGAAGAGGCTCGAGTCATAGATGAAGCCATACTCTATGAGAAGAGAAAGGGTGACGTCGCTGTAATCCCACGAGGGAGAGCGGTAGCCCAACGGTTTGCGTCCCAGGAACCGCTCGAGGACCTCCAGCCCTCGCTCCATGCTGCGTCGTTCTTCGTGTGGGATCTGGCGGCTGGGATCCTCGTGGCCGTAGCCGTGATGGGCCAGCTCGTGCCCCGCGGCCAGGATAGACTCGACGCGGTCAGGGAAGGACTCCCCGGTGTGGCCAGGGACGAAGAAAGTGGCACGGATGTCGTGCTCCTCTAGCAGGTTCAGAATGCGCGGCACCGCTACCCGCGCTCCATACTCCCCTCGCGAGAGCATTGCCGGGGTAACCACGGGGTAGCCACCCAGCCAGACGCTGAGCGCATCGAAATCGAAGGTCAGGCAGGCTGTGTACGGATGGTCGATGCTCATAGGAATGCTCTCCTGGTACGATTTGGTTCTTGAACGCCGATCAGGTTACAGAAGTGCCGGCGGTGCGACTCACTTGCCCTGCTCGCGCTCGAGGATGCCGGTCAGGCAGCCGATGCCCCCGGCGGCCTTGAGCAGTTCGTCCACCTCGACCGTGTGGCAGGAGATGCCTGCTTTCTCGTAGAAGGCCTGAGTGATGGGGTTGCCTGCGGCCATCAGGATCCGGCGTGGGGCCAAAGTGACGAAGTTCAAGGCAAATCCTCTCACGGCCTCCTCTTCGCTGGGTAGGAAGAGCACTTCGTACCCACGTCCCCGCAGCGTCTCAACCGCTCCGTAGGGCACTCGCCCCGGCCAACCGATGGCCAGGTCATGATCGGCGATGCGCAACTGCCCCATGAGGTGCATCGCTCCGTAGGGAAGACCGACCTGGACGACTTCCACTCCCATCTCCTTGAGCAGGCTTCCCACTTGACGCGCACCTTCGGCGTTGGTGCGGAGGCCTGTCGCCAATAGCACAGTCTGTGGGTCGATCCACGCCGCATCCGCCCCCTCGAAGGTCCCTGTTCCTCTGACACTGCGCAAGATCGGGATTCCCAAGGCGGCCAGTCTGCGGGCCACAAATCGCTCCTCGCCCGCTCGCACGGTAGAGGCAGGGCGACCCACAATTGTGCCTTCCGGGGTCATGAACATGAGATCGGCGACGAACATCTGATTGGGGGGAGGGGTCTTATCTGGTTCCACGTAGTACACGGCGACGCCTGCGTCCCGGTAGGTGTCAGCCAGAGCATCGTGCTGCTGACGAGCGCGGCTGGCGTCCACCAGGGCGAGCATCTGAGCATGGTCGGGGTCCGCCAACTCCTCCAGTTCCGCTCCGGGACGGTGGAGGAGGACGGCTTGCAGTGGTGACCATTCTCTATCCACGCCGCAGGGATTCCAGACCTGGCCGATCTCCTGGCGCAAGGGTGCAGTGCGCGGTGACCAACCCGCGCCGCCATAGGCCGCGGCGTTGATGCCCTCGGCGACGTCTGCCTTACCAGCGTTCATACCGCACCAACTCCGACAGATCTTTGCGTTTCTTAGGACCTGGTTGGACGGCGGGGTATCCCAGTGGCGTGAAGGCGATAGGCTCCACATGGTCTGGCAGATGCAGGACTTCACGTGCCTCATTTGCGTCAAAGGCAGCGATCCAACAGGTGCCCAGCCCGGCGTCCGTTGCTGCGAGGATCAGATGGTCCATGGCGATGGCCACATCCACGTCGTTGTAGTTCTTACTGTCCTTGCGAACCCAGTTCTCGGACGGAATCCCGCAGGCGCAGATGACCAAGGGAGGTTGTACAAACCAGTCTCTGTTGTAGATGCGCTGCAACTCCTCCTCGCGGCCTTCTGTGTGGATGACAATGAATCGCAGTGCTTGCCGATTCGCGGCGCTGGGGGCCAGGCGAGCCGCCTCCAGTAGCCCTTGTAGCTTATCGTCCTCCACGGGGTCCGGCTTGTACGCCCGTACGCTGTATCGTCTCTGGATTAGATTCGAGAACTCCATCTTCTAGCTCCTTTCAGAGTGTGTCGTCAAATGCATTGGCTCCGACGGCGGAGCCACAGAATTGTCTGATGTTGTCACGGGAGCTTCATCCGGGCGCCTTTGACACGTAGGCCCTTCGACCGCGATAGTCAGGCGGGCTTCACCGAGAACGATGCCTTCAGGTCAAATCCGATCGCCCCGGAGCTACAGGGCCTGCTCTAGCGCACAAGTGGACACAAGCTGCGGGTGACCCGGTCCACTGACGGCCATTTCTTGCACGAGGCCCTCGTTGAGCAGAGCGCCTATCGTTTTCTCCAATTCCGACGAGGTCCAGCCCAGAACGTGGAAGACTCGAGCGATCATCTTCCTGTCGGTGGCAACCACGTTGTCCAGGTAGCGCGCTACCAGGGTCCGCTGTGCCTGAGAACGTCTGATCCCGCAGGCCTGTTCGGGCAACTCGGGAAAGTGCCGCGGAAGGATCTCATAGGTGAAGGCGTACCTCCACGCACCCGTCCTGGCCACACCGATGGGGAGGGCCTTCAGCCCTAGTTGCAACTCTACCAGTGCTCGATCGAAGCGAGACTTGGCGCTTCTCGCGCTCATCCTGGACAGCCGACGTAGTCGGATAGTGTCTAACGGGCCATGCTCCAGGATAGCCTCGTAGATCCATTTGGCTTCCACGGTCATCATTCCCGCGCGGTACTCGTCCAGATAGTCGTCGGGATCATCCAGGGTCTCGCTGCAAGCGTAGAACGAGGGAAGCAGCTCGAGAGAGATCAGGGTGGCACGTCTTCGCAACAGCTTTCCGTAGTACCACTGGCGCTCGCTTAGGGCTTCATCCTTCCACCGCCAGCACTTGCTCATGTCAGGGTCATCGTGCTTCATGGGCACGGGGCGCATCCGCCCCGCGATGGCATGGAACAGGTTCGGAAGCTCCACTCCCTTGATGGGCCAGAAGTGACAGAACCCGATCTCCTCCACGAAAGTCAGGGCAGCTTCCGGGGTCTGAACACGCCGATCTGGTGTGCGATGGTAGTTGTACTCCCTCTGTCGGGCAATCCAATCCTGCGTGATGGTCTCGCCCACGAGCAGGCTACTCTACGACCAGGTTGATGTCTGTGACCATGCTCTCGTAGTCCCAGCCAGAGGCATACACCAGGAGCGACTTGATGCGCGCTGGCCGAGGGTAGATCGTTTCGAGTAGGTTGCCGCTTCCGTAGTCGAACCACACGTCGTGGGCGATCCGCTCCCCATACATCGTGGGGTTGTTGTCCGGGTTCTGGTAGTAGAAGCCGTGGGTCCACTGACCTGTGCTGCCATAGACGTCCTCGTATTCCAAGCGCATCATCAGGGGATACTCAGAGCTCAGGTATCCACCGCCCGACAGGCTTTGATTCAGTAATCTGACCTTCAGATACAGACTTATGGCGGTGGCCAGATCGGAGATCTCCTCGTTCAAGTCCTGCCTGATGACGGTCTCGCAGTGATTGCCCTCGCTTCCTGTGCGGGAGAATCTGACGGCTCGGGCGCTCGTGCCAGGCGGATCTGCGAGAGATACCTCCCCGTCTACGTCACCGCCATCGCCTCCTTGCTCATTGTAGGCTTGCCAACCAGTTGATAGATCCTCCGCAAACCCGCCGTTCACGATAAGGTTCTGAGCTGCGGCCATGGGTTCCTCGGGTTTCTCCCCTCTCCTCACGGTCGTTCTTTCTCGCTGCGTGAGAGTGATCGCGCTTTCCTGGGCAGTGACCTGGGCGGTGCCCAGATGGACTATGGTGCGAGTGCTGTCGTCGGTCACCTTCAGGGAGTAGCTTCCTTCCTTGAGTACGGCAGTCATGTGGGGTGAGGCGACCTGGAACTCGAAGGGACCGTTCACCGGCAGGGCCACGCCGATGTTGACCTGACCTCTCCTGATGTTGAGGAGAAGGGAGTCAGGCTTCGGACTGAAGCGGAAGCGTGGCGAGCGCATGGCTGCCAGTCTGACCTCAGTGTCAAAGGAGAGAGTTGCTGTGCTATTGTCGTAGAAGGTCAAGAAAGCCCGAGATGAGGAGTCGGTGTGGATGGTGCTTCCCTCAACTACACCGGCGCTGCTGGTCACGCCTAGAGGAGCGTTGGCTCCTGGTTCCCAGATGAGGACGGTGCCGGTGATGACTTCGAGGGCAGCTTCGTGGCTGAGTGTAGCGTTGACAAGATACCAGCGAATGCCCAGGGGTATACTCACCAGCAGCGCACAGTTTACGCTGAGGGCCAGCAATAGGATAAGCCAGGCTATCCTATGTGGATCTTTCTTCATCTATGGCGCACCTCAAAGAGGTTGAATTCTCCACCGTGCTCTTCCCAGCGGAAGTCAACCTTGTCAACTCGGGCTCCTGAAGGGCCCGCCTCTAGTCGCTCGAGGAATTTATCCAGTGCGTCTCGGGGCCCTTCGGCGACAGCCTCCACAGTGCCGTCTGGCAGATTCCGCACGTAACCCGTCAGACCGAGAGCCCAGGCCTGCCTCCGGGTGAAATCGCGGAAAAAGACCCCTTGCACTCGACCGTGTATGATAGCAGACAGGCGCATCGGTGCGGTCACTTGACGCTCTATCTGAGGCTCCAGATCGGGCGAGGTCTCCTTTCATCCAGGCGAGTCAAACCGGCCTTCAGGGCCAGGTCCACTGCCTCCTGGAGCTCCTCACTGGTGGGACGGCGATCAATTGCCGGGTAGTTGTGGGCCTGATACGTAGGTCGGTATTGTGACATCACGTTGAGATACGTCCTAGGTGAGATTTCCTTCGCGAGGAACTGCAGGATCTCCGCGCTGCCCGCCAGGCCGTTGGGAAGCACGAGGTGTCGCACCAAGAGACCTCGCTGAGCTATCCCCCGCTCTTCCATCACCAGGTCTCCCACCTGACGGTGCATTTCCCTTACTCCGGCCTGATTCACCTGCGGGTAGTCCTTGACCTTAGAGTACGTACGACCTACTTCCTCGTCAGCATACTTCATGTCGGGCATGTAAATGTCAACGATGCCGTCCAGAAGACGTAACGCTTCCAGGCTATCATAGCCTCCTGTGTTGTGGACCAGCGGCACCCGCAACCCTTGCTCAGCCGCGACCAACAGAGCGGCCATGATCTGCGGTATGACGTGGGTCGGGCTGACAAAGTTGATGTTGTCGCAATCTTGGCTTTGCAGATGTAGCATCATGGCCGCTATCTCCTCGGGACTGACCTCTCTGCCCTGGCCCAACTGGCTGATCTCATAGTTCTGGCAGAACTGGCAGTTCAGGTTGCAGTTGGTGAAGAATATGGTGCCTGAGCCATGCACGCCCACGAGGGGATTCTCCTCTCCGAAGTGAGGGTTGAAACTCGACACCGACGCCTTCTCGCCGGTGCGACAGGCCGCGCCCTTGGAGCTCTCCAGGCGATTCACGCGACACCCGCGCCCGCAAAGACGGCAGTCGTGCAACATGGCGTGGGCCTCTTCGACCCGTCTCTTCAGCTCCCCGGAGCGCAGGAGTTGAATGTAGGATGGTTCAAGGTCAGGCATCTGGTTGGCCTCTTGAGTGGTATTATACCAAAGCCCTGACCGCTTGGCGATTGGACCTCTCAAGGGCAGAGGCGGAGGTTCACGACCAGTTGACGAAGATCTTCTGCATTCGGCCCCGCCGATCCCAGTAGAGGATGTACCCTCGTTGGCGACCATATTCATAGAGCTGTCGGGTCACCTCTACGTCTCTTGTACAGTAATCTATCACCTTCTGCAACTCACCGGCGCGAAACCAGCGGACGGCATCGAGCCCATGTGCCGACTTGCCCGTGCCCAGCGTGGCCTGCGCCAGGGAGTCGAGAGACAGACGGAAGCCCAACTCCTCGAACACATCCTCGAGCATATCGGCCGTGGGTATGGACTGAAGAGGATAGTCAGTGTATGGCCGCAGAACCTCGTAGTCGAAGCGCTTCACGTTGAACCCCACCACGAGATCCGCCCCCGCTAACTCCTCCACCAGTTCATCCACTTCGTTCTCGGTGTAGGCGCGGTACCGCCCAGCGGACGAGTCGTAGGTAACCGCCACTGCCAACCCCAGCCTACTGAGGTTGTGTCGTCCTCCGACCTCGTCGAAGGTCCTCTGGGTCTCTAGATCGAAGAAGATGACCTTTCTGTCTTCATTCATGAATGTTTCTCCCGGCAAGATACGGAGATGCCAACGCTTCCTAGCCTATCCAGGCCACCAGGAAAGTCATGGTTGCGATACTGGCGAGAGTGGAGGCAAAGATCACGCCGGTGACGAACTCCGGCTCAGTGCCGAACTCCGTAGCGAGGATACTGGTCGTTACGGCTGTGGGCGTGCTGTGCTCCACCACACAGACTTGCCTGGTCACGCTGGTGAGCCCCATCAGGGACGCCAGCGCCAGACCGACGACAGCACCCCCTATCAGTCTGACTGAGACGGCCGCGCTTATCAGGGGGAGCTGTTCACCCCATGAGGTCTTGGCCAGTTGTACGCCCAACAGTATCAGCATCACTGGGATAGCTGCATCACCAGCCATTTGCAGTGGCTTGAAGAGGGCGTCGGGCACGGCGAAACCAGTGGCGTTCACGGCGAACGCGACGGCGATGGCGTAGATCATGGGGATCTTGAAGATGTTGAGTATCGAGGTCGAGGCTTTGGTATGACCCCTGGAGGCAATGAACACGCCGAGAGTATTGACAAGAAAAGCCCCGGTGACGAAGTAGATCAAGGCTCGCTCCAATCCGTCCTGGCCGAAGGCGAAGAAGACCAGAGGCAGACCGTAGTTCCCGTGGTTGACGAAGGAGCAAGTGAGCATGAAAGCACTCTCCAGTGACTGGTTCAGACGCAGGACCCTGGCGACTATCCAGGACAGCAATAGCACGATCAGAGTTCCGACAACGGTGAACAGGACGATCTGGGCGAAATCAGTCTCGCTAACCGTCGTTTGTGAGAGCTTTGAGAAGACGAGGGCGGGGGCGAGAGCGTAGAGGGAGAGACGAGAGAGAGTCTGAGGGTTGACGGGCATCATTCGGGTGAGGATGAAACCGGCGCCAATGAGTATGAAGACCGGCAGAACGATGTTGATCAGTACGGCCAGCAGGGTCACCTTCGTTGCCCGCTAATCTTCTTCGTGCTCGTCCAGGCAGAATCCAAAGGTGCCGCTAGTAAGATCGAGTTCACCGAGGGCTTCATCCGCAGCAGCCGCTACGATTTCATCACCGCTTTCGCAGCACAGTCGCAAAGCCCGACCTGCCTCCCGTCCTCCAATCTTCCCCAGAGCAGAGATGGCTGCCTGTTGAACCTCCCTATCACGATCGCCGATCAAGCGGATCAAATCAGAAACGGCTTCCCTCAGTTCCAGCTCTCCACAGGCCCTGGTCGCCTCGTACCGCATCTCTGGATTGGCGCTGCTGACTTCACCGATGACCGTAGAACCCCAAGCGGGGTCAGCACTGCGTCCCATGGAGAAGATGGCGCTAACCCGCATCTTCTCCGCAGGGTGACGATATGCCTCTCGGATGACCTCTGGCACGCCCTTCGTCCCGGAGTAGCTCATGGCTTCCACAACTCGCCGTCGCACTTCGAGCGCTTCATGGGGGTCTTCGATCAGTTTCAACAGCTCCTCGAGTATCTTCCGGCCCAGTTCCTCATCGAGTTCTCCCAGCTCCGCCAGGAGAACGAAGCGGCCTAGACCTGTGGCGGCCGCAGCACGGACCGCGACCGAGGGATCGAAGGAGAGCAGCGTCAGAAGGGGGTTCACGAGACCAGGGCTTTCGTCCTCCCAGAGCCCGTCTATGCAGTAAGCCCGCACTTCTGCATCCTCGTCCTGCAAACCAAGGTGAAAGATACTGTTGAAATCAACTGCGAAGTTGACCTCAGCGATCTCCACCAGGGCGCGTATCACATGCCGGCGCCGCGCTATGCCGATTGCGTCCCAGCGGTCCGAGAAAAGCTCCACCTCCTCCCGCGTCAGGGCGGAGAGCATGTAGAGCCGGGAACGCGAGAGGGAGGTTTGCTCGTCGCCGATGTGATCCAAGACGTGTTCAAGAGTCATGGTTGGGACCTGCAGAGCAAGGGAATCACAACTATGGTCCTTTGCGACCTGATTGTAGCCATCGCTTTGTGCAAAGTCAAACATGGACGGTAGGTGAGCTGAGACATCGTGACCACTTCGCAGAGGTTCTGACGGGGGTCTCTTCGTCAATCCTCGTGTCAGTGGGTTTGAGTTCGGCGACTTGGTCAGGGGCGTACTCATTGTTCTTGGTTTGGATGATTGGGTGGAGTATGTGCTCACCGTGGAGAGAGACGTGGCGGCACCGGGACTGGCCCGATTGAACCCCTGGCCGGTGGAGCTGTTCACCAACCCCGGAATGGGTCAGATCGTCTGCAACCTCACCGAAGAGACCGAGGGCTTCGAGGATGGCTCGTTCTCCTGTATGATCCGTGATCCTCCTACCATGGGCCCGGCGGGAGAGCTATACTCAGGCGATTTCTACCGGGAGCTATGTCGTGTGCTGAGGCGAAGGGGGAAGTTGTTTCACTACACGGGGGACCCAAAGAGCAAGCTAAGGCGGAACACGGCCAGGGGCGTGGCACGAAGGTTGCGCGAGGCGGGCTTCGTCAGAGTGAAGTCTGTGGATGAAGCCTTTGGCCTGGTTATGTACAAGGGTGGGTGAGGCTCCGACTCGAATCCAGCCTCACAGCTTCACGTAGCATTGGGTCTCGAGGCTGATGGTCTTGCCTTCTGGAGAAGCTCTCTGAACTTGTCGATATACCATAGCCCGCAGGTGGCCACGCTGAAGAGATAGGGCGTACGGCGGCCGTAGGTGCTACCCTGTGTAAGACCGTGCAGTAGTTCCTCGGGGGTTCCGAACTCATCCACCACGACTCCGGCCCGGCCTATCTCCCTGGCGAAGTGGGCATCGCTTCCCGCTCCCATGGGGATGTTGTGCTCGCGCGCTAGGTCCCGTGCGGCCAGGTTGTCGGCTTGACATAAGATGCGCGCATTGAAAGCCTCCAGGATGTCCACTTGGTCGATGATGCTTTCCAGGTTTTGTGGTCCAATGGCGGTGGGGACGTCACGGGCCAAGGGGTGGGGCACGTAGACTAGCCCCCCTTGCTCTTTGATGCGGGCCACCGTCTCTTCCATCGCAAGACCTGGAGGGATCCACTCGTGGAGGAAAAGCCCCGCTATCTCGCCGTCTTGGGATGCTATCTCCTCGCCCACGATGACCGGAAAAGGAGCCATGTGGGCCAGGTGCAGCGCTCCCTCTATCTCGTTGTGGTCCATGACGGCGATGCCGTCAAGTGACTGCTCGATCGCGGCTTCGATCACCGCCTCCAGAGGAACCCAGCAGTCCTCGGAGTAGGCGGTGTGGATGTGCAGGTCTACCTTCAAGGGGCTGCGTCCTCCGTGCCCCAGGCCAGATAGCGTGTGAGTTCCTCTTGCAGAGATTTGGTGCCGGTGAAGTGGATGGCGTGCATGCCCAGGGCCAGGGCGGCGTCTATGTTGCGCTGGAAGTCGTCAATGAACAGAGCCTCAGAAGGGGCGACGTCGAGCTGCTCGAGGACCAGGTGGAACATGCTTTGGTCTGGCTTGGCCAGTCCCACCTTCGCCGAGTAGACAATCGCGTCGAAGAGGTGTTTGATGCCCCACTCTTCCTCTAGCCAGGCCTCCAATCTATCTGGAGCGTTGCTCAGAAGTCCGATTCGGTAGTGGGGTCGCAGTTCCTTGATCACGTCCACCAACTCGTCGTCGAGACGGTCCCCCGAGAAGTACTCGCGGCGGAAGTCTGCTATCTCCTGAGGTGTGGAGAATCCCAGAGCGGCCCTCACCCGCCTCCAGTATTCCTCGTAGGAGATGCGCCCTACCTGAGCTAACTCCCATTCTTTGCCGCCCCATACAATCCGATCCAGAGTTCCTGGCTCAAATCCCAGCCGCTTCTCCAGTTGCTGCCTTACTTCAGGGAACTCGGTGCGGACGAGGACTCCACCGAGATCGAAGATCACGGCCTTGATTGTCATCCCGCCTGGCCCTCCGTCTCCGAGGGCTGCTGACCCAAGGCGGTCACCACGTCTGGAAGCTGGGGAAGGCTCTCGGCAGTGGCGTCGGGGATGATGCCATCACCCCCTTCGTCATAGTCGGGGTACAAATCCCAGGCGGCAAGAATGCCCTTCATCCCGATGTTGTGAGCGCCCAGGATGTCAAACTGGAGCATGTCGCCGATCATCACCGCCTCTAAGGGCGAAAACCCCCACTGGTCAAGGACCTTCTGGAATATCTCTGCGCGAGGCTTGCGGATCCCCACGCCCGCCGAACTGAGGACGACATCGAGCCATCTCCTCAGACCTCCTTTGTCCACCAGGCGCTGTATCAGTGGATCATACGTGGCGTTGGAGATCAGCGCCAATCTGTAACCTCTCTCTGATAACTCACGCAGGATGGCCTCCGAGTTGGGGTAGGCCTGCCAATGACTCTCCTCAAAGGAGAAGAAGGTGTTCAGCGCTCTCTCCACCAGGTCCTCGCTCACATCTTCGTAGCCCAACTGAGCCAGGAGAGTCACCAGAGCGTAGTCCGCCGAATACTCCACCTGTTCGTCGCGAGATCTGGCCCATAGCGAGCGGCGAAGCGAAAGGTAATCAGTTGCGAATTGGGCAGGGTCTACGCTGAACCCTCGGTCTGCCAGGAACTCGCCCAGGTCTGTGCCCCCTTGGGCAAGGACCGCTTGCCATTCGCCGTCCAGGTACATCAACGTATTGCCCAGATCGAAGATCAAACCCTTGATACGACTCATCGCTCGCGACAACCCTCCCAATCTTTGATTGTGTCGGCCATAACTCCCCTTTCGACCGTGCGCTGTTCCTTCGAAGACAGGTTGCGAACGGTGACCTCGCCTGCCGCGATTTCGTCAGGTCCCACTATCACCACGTACTGTACGCCTTTCTTCAGGGCATAGCGAATCTGATCGCCAAGGGGATCATTCTCAAAGTAGAGATCTGTGTTCAGTCCAGCTCTGCGCAGTTCGTTGGTCAACTGGAGTGAGGCGCCTACATGGGCGTTGTCGAAGATGGTGACGAGTACCTGAGAGATGGTGGTGCCCACTTCCGGAGGGAACATGTTGAGATCTTCCATGACATCTATGATGCGCTCTATGCCGAAGCTTGTCCCCGTAGCCGGATAGCTCCTGTCGGAGAACATACCGATGAGTTCGTCGTAGCGCCCCCCGCCGCCGATGCTGCCGATGCGTGGTTCTTGCGCCACCGTTTCGTATATGGGACCGGTGTAGTAGCCCAGCCCTCGAACCATCGAGAAATCAACTTCATACCGTTCTCTCGGAATCCCCAGATTCTCCAAGTAGCCCAGCACTTCCTCGAGCTCGGCTATCCCCTCCAGAGCTGTGGGATAGGCGGCGAGTCTCCCTCTCAGTTCCGCCAAGATGTCTCTATCGTCTCCCGTCACCTGAAGGAGTGCCAGGAGCCTCCCAATGACTTCATCGGGTATTGCGTTAGCCCTGAGCTCGTCCTTGACACCGTCCAGGCCGATCCTCTCGAGCTTGTCAATCGAGCGGTATAGTCCACCCAGCAGCTCCTCCGGCACGCCAGCGAACTGCCCGATGCCGGTTAGCATCTTGCGGTCGTTGATCTTCATCAGGAACTCCTGGAAGCCGAGGCGAGTCATGACCTCGTAGATGATGTTCAGCATCTCCGCGTCAGCCAACATGCTGTCGGTGCCCACGACGTCGACATCGCACTGGTGGAACTCACGATAACGGCCCTTTCCCGGCCGTTCGCCTCGCCAAACAGGAGATATCTGGTACCGTTTGAAGGGCTTGTGCAAATCTGGATACATGGCCATCACCCGCGAGAGAGGGACCGAGAGGTCGTATCGCAGGGCCAACTTCTCCTTGCCGCCTTTGCGGGAGACATCGTACATCATTCTGTCAGCGTCCGGCCCGTACTTGCCCGTCAAGGTGTCAGATAGCTCCACAGCGGGAGTGGAAAGAGGCTCGTAGCCGAACTGCTCGAAGACCTGTGTGATAACGCCAATGACGTATTGACGAGGTATCATCTTCTGCGGCAGGATGTCTCTCATCCCCCGGGGAAGTCTTGGTTTCACTTTGCCCACCATGATCTGTTCCCTTTCCTCACCTTCTGCCAGCGATCAGCGGCTCATGCCCGCGATTGAAGGTGTCAGGTTCTTCTACTCGGCTTTGACAGTCAGCTTCGCAGCACCCTGAAGCGGCGCGCCCAAGGCCGTTTCGACGGCATGGATGACTTGGCCAGTGCGCACCATATCTGCTGCCGTCTCGAGGTCGAGATAGAGAGGCCTGTCACTACTGATGTAATCCACTCTTCGCCTGAAGGCTTGGTATGCGGCCGTCGTTCCCCTGCCCAGTGCAGCCCGCTTCACAACCCTTCCGCTGCCGAGTTCGTATTGAACGACCTTGCGCGTCCGATATCCGTCTTCATCCTCTTCCCACGTTGTTGTGGTGAACTCCAACCCTGCGGTCCTGAAGTCCAGTGCCTGGGCTGCGCAAAGCATCTCGATGCCCACGACTTGCTGGACATTCTGCACTACCTCCCTGGCGTGCCTGGCTGCGTTGGTACTCATGCTAACGTGATCTTCCTGATTGGCAGAGGTAGGGATAGAGTCCACGCTATCAGGATGGGCCAAGGTCTTGTTTTCCGACACGAGCGCCGCGGCCACGTACTGGGCCATCATAAGCCCATTGTTGAGACCGCTCTCCTCCACCAGCATGGGCGGCAACCCTGCGCTCAGAGTGTTGTCCAAGAGCCGAAATGTGCGACGTTCAGCGATGTTGCCTACCTCGGCGACCGCCATGCTCAACATGTCCGCGGCCAGGGCTACGGGTTCACCGTGGAAGTTGCCGCAGGATATGGTCTTGTTCTCCCTCGACGGAGGGAGGTCGAGAAAGATGAGGGGGTTATCCGTGGCTGCGTTGATCTCCGTGCTCAGCACAAGCCGGACATAGGCCAGGGCGTCCCGTACCGCCCCGATGACCTGGGGCGCACAACGGAGCGAATAGGCATCTTGAACCCTCGGGGTGGAATCAATCAACTCGCTGCCCTCCAGCAGGCGGGTGACATCTGCGGCGCATCTGATCTGACCGTCATGGCCCCGGGCAACATGTACCTTCTCGTGGAAGGCATCTGAGACACCCCGCATCGCCTCCAGGCTCATGGCCAGCGCTATCTCCGCATTCTTGACTAGCATCTCCGAGTCGTAGAGAGCTAGAGTCGCCAAAGCGGCGCTGACCGTGGCCCCATTGTTGAGGGCCAGACCTTCCTTGGCTTTGAGAGTCACCTGCTCTATGCCTGCCTCGCGCATGGCCTCTGTGGCCTCCATCCTTCGACCTCGATAGAAGGCCTCCCCACCATCCATGTCTTTGCCCAGGGCCAGGACCAGGTGTGATAATGGAGCCAGATCTCCGCTGGCGCCGACGGAACCCTTCTCGGGCATGACGGGATGCACGCCCCGGTTGAGCATCTCCACCAGTGTGTTCAAGGTTCCCAGCCTGATTCCCGAATACCCCTTGGCCAGAGTGTTGGCGCGGACCAGCATCGTGGCTCTGACCACCTCTTCGTCCAGAGGTGGACCTACGCCTGCGGCGTGGCTCATGATCATGTTTCGAGAGAGAGCTTCGAGCCGGTCGTGAGGGATGTTCACCTCAGCGAGAGACCCGTAGCCCGTGGTCAAGCCGTAGACCGTGAGCTTGCCTTCGCCCACGACTTCGTCAACCCATGCCCTGCATCTCTCCACCTGCTCCACCGCATGTGGGGATAGCTCGACCTTCCTGTCGTGGCGGGCCACGTCCACGAGATCCTCGATGGTGAGACTTCCCCCGTCAATCGACAGGGTCCCATTATGATGGGGTTCGGCTTTGTCAAGGTCCATCTCTTTACCTCCCATCTTGTAGCTGCGGGACGCCGGGCTTGGCTCTGAGATACAGGCCAGGCGCGAAAAAGGAGCCCAGGCTCACTACCCACGGCTCCTCTCGTGGAAGGGTGGACGACGGGGATCGAACCCGCAACCACAGGATCCACAGTCCAGTGCTCTACCTATTGAGCTACGTCCACCACGATCTATCCAGTTTCGCTCAAAGTATATCATAGTGAGGCAGGCACTACAAGAGTCACGGCCCCTCTGCAATGATGAACTCGCAGATAGGGTCCCCTTTGCCCTGGCGCTGGGGGTACCGGACAATCATGTTCTCGTCGGGCAACAAGACCTGGAGCCAGGCGTCCCATAGGGTCTCGCAGGCGACGCAAGCTTGGTCCTGGCGAGGGAGAAGGGCCCTCTTCGCGCCCTCGTAGGCGGCACAGCGCCGCACGAGGATGCGTGCCCTGTCGTCGACCATTTGGTAGTCTGCCTTGACCCCTGGGCCCAGCAGAAGGTCGGCGTGCGTGGCGACTATTCTGAGGGCATCGGCAAGATCGTCGGCCTGTTTCTTGCCTAATGCCTTGAGGACAGTGCGCATCTCGATGCGGCCAAAGGCGGTCCGCACCAGGGCGTTGAGCTCGATGGCAGGCTCTAGACCGAACTTCTGGACACTGTGCAAGAACCACTGTCCGTCCCAGTAGAGGGCCAGCCTCCTCAGCATTTTGACTTTCTTTACGTCGGGGATAGGGTAGATCTCCAAGTGGATGTCTCCTTGCTCTCAGTTCATCACTTGCCCAGCTTTAATCGTCGTCTCGACCAGGTTGGTGCCAAAGCGGTACGCCAGGTGGCGGTAGTCGGCGATATCTAGGATGAGGAGGTCTGCCTTCTTGCCAACCTCCAGGCTCCCTACTTCGTGCCCCATTCTGATGGCATGGGCGGAGTTTATCGTAGCGGCCACGATGGTCTCGGCAGGGGTCATCCGCATCTGACGGCAGGCCAGGGACATGATGAAAGGCATAGCTTCACAGTAGCAAGTGCCGGGATTCAGGTCCGTGGCCAGAGCCACGGGCACCCCTGACTCTATCATCCTTCTCGCCGGGGGGAAGTGATCTTCCCCCAGACCAAACGGCGTCCCAGGCAGGAGGACGGCGATGGTGCGCGACTTCGCCAGAAGCTCAATCTCCTCTCCAGGGGTGCAGGCCAGGTGGTCGGCCGATGTGGCTCCTAGTTCCGCAGCCAAACCCGCTCCGCCCAAGCTCGTGAACTCGTCGGCATGGATCTTCAAGTCCATGCCCAGCTCTTTCGCCTTCTCCAGGATGCACCTGCTTTGCTTCAGGGAGAAGGCTCCTTCTTCGCAGAACACATCGCAGAAGAAGGGTCGGTTGTTGGCAAGATATCCCTCGTTTTCGACGCGAGGGAGCATTTCCTCTACGACTACATCGACGTACTCGTCAACACGGCCCCGGTACTCGGCAGGTATGGCGTGAGCCCCGAGGAAGGTGGGTATCAGGTCTACCGGGTGGCTTTCATCCAGCAGACGTATGGCTTCGAGCATCTTGAGCTCGTTCTCCGTGTCCAAGCCATAGCCTGTCTTGGCCTCGACGGTCGTCGTACCGTGAGTGAGCATCACGTCCAATCGTTGACGGCTTTGGTCCACCAGGTCTTCGAGGCTGGCCGCTCGCGTGGCCCGCACGGTGTTCATGATACCGCCTCCTGCGGCCATGATTTCCAGGTAGGTGGCGCCAGCTAGGCGCATCCCGAACTCGGCAGCGCGATCGCCTGCGAACACGAGGTGGGTATGGGGGTCCACGAAGCCTGGCATGACGACCTTGCCGGAGGCGTCTATGAGGCTGGCGCTGCGTCCCGCCTCGGCCAAGACGTCGCTGGTTTTTCCCACTTGGGCGATGCGGTCACCCTCCACCGCCACGGCGCCGTGCTCTATGATACCAAGTTCGCGCATCGCAGGTCCACGTCTGGGACCATGAGGTGAGGCGATGGTCAACAACTGCGCGGCACTGTGAATGGTGAGCGTGGATCTCAAAGGCCATCACCTCCTTGCAGAGTCCGATCTCCTCGTCGGCCAGAGACTTGGCGCGCGTAGCCCGCCTTCGCTAGGCTTGGCTGCGGAAGGGCACGGGCTCTGCGCCCGTCCGCGGCTCGTCTGGGGGCCTGACCCAAGGCGCCAGGAACATACCAGTTGCGGGCCTACTTCATCATGGGAACCTTGATCCCGTGTCGCTTGGCCGCGTCCACAGCTTCCTCATACCCGGCATCCACGTGCCGCATGATGGCCGTGCCCGGGTCTGTCGTCAGAACACGCTCCAGGCGTCGGGCCGCCTCTGGTGTGCCGTCGGCAACGACAACCTGACCGGCGTGGATGGAGTAGCCGATGCCGACGCCTCCTCCGTGATGGATGGAGATCCAGGTCGCACCTCCTACCGCGTTCAACAAGGCGTTCAACAGAGGCCAGTCGGCGACCGCGTCGCTGCCATCCTTCATCCCCTCGGTCTCCCTGTTGGGGGAGGCCACCGAACCACCGTCCAGATGGTCCCGGCCTATGACCACGGGGGCGGAGATCTTGCCCTGTCCCACCATTTCGTTGATCAGCAGGCCGAACTTGGCGCGTTCACCGTAGCCCAGCCAGCAGATCCGGGCCGGCAGACCCTGGAACTTCACCCTCTCCTGGGCCATCCTGATCCATCGCACCAGGTGCTCGTCGTAGGCGAACTCCCTTATCACCACTTCGTCGGTCTTGTAGATGTCTTCCGGGTCGCCGGAGAGCGCCACCCAGCGGAAGGGACCCTTGCCTTCGCAGAACAGGGGTCGTATGTAGGCTGGCACGAAGCCAGGGAAGTCGAAGGCGTTTTTCACACCCGCTTCGTAGGCCCGCTGGCGGATGTTGTTGCCGTAGTCGAAGACCACAGCACCCTTCTGCTGGAAGTCGAGCATGGCGCGCACATGGCGGCCCATAGACTCGATTGACCGCCGGGTGTATTCCTCTGGGTCCCGATCCCAGAGTTGTCCGGCCTCTTCTACCGAGAGACCCTGGGGTATGTAGCTGTGCGGATCATGTGCTGGCGTCTGGTCGGTGACGACATCCGGCGCCACTCCGCGTATGACCAGTTCGGGATAGACGTCGGCGGCGTTGGCGATGAGGCCTATGGACTTGGGTTCGTTCTTGTCCAAGGCCTCCTCGACCAGGGTCATCGCTTCCTCCAGGTCTTCCACCAACACATCCACGTACGCGGTTTCCAGGCGACGCTGAGCGCGGGCCGGATCTACCTCCACAATGAGCCCCACACCGTCGTTCATGGTGATGGCCAGGGGCTGAGCCCCGCCCATTCCCCCAAGGCCGGCGCTGAGCACGAACTTGCCCTTCAGGCTGGACTTGAAATGCGTCTGGGCTGCTGCGCCGAGGGTCTCATAGGTGCCTTGGAGTATGCCTTGCGTGCCGATGTAGATCCAGCTCCCGGCAGTCATCTGGCCGTACATCATGAGGCCCATGGCATCCAGTTTGTCGAAGTACTGTTGAGTAGCCCAGGCGGGGACGATGTTGGCGTTGGCAAGGAGAACCCGTGGTGCGTCCGGATGGGTCTGGAAGACGCCCACCGGTTTGCCAGATTGGACGAGCAATGTCTCGTTGTTCTCCAACTGCTTCAGCGTGGCAACGATGGCTTCGAAGCATTCCCAGTTTCGCGCGGCCTTGCCTCGCCCGCCGTAAACGATCAACTCCTCGGGCTTCTCGGCTACATCCGGGTCCAGGTTGTTCATCAGCATGCGCATGGCCGCTTCCTGTCCCCAGCCTTTGCAACTGAGATGGGTCCCTCGTGGAGCCTTCACCGCTTGTCTCATGATCGCACCTCCAGCCCGCTCGCTCTCGTGGTCATTATAGGGCAGGCGGTCCTTTGGTGCCATGTCTCCGTTTGCCCGTGCACCGGCAAAAGCGTACAATAGCGCGCGAGGGGGCGAGCGTTGTGCGCTTCTGGTACAGGTTCGTCAAGTTCGCTTTTCGGTGCCTCTACAACGAGTTCGCCTGGGCGTACGACCTGGTGAGCCGCATCGTGTCGCGAGGTAGATGGCACGACTGGCAAAGAGCGGCGTTGCCCGAACTGAGGGGCGACAGGGTGCTGGACGTGGCCTTCGGCACGGGCAACCTCCTGTGGGACATGGTGGCCAAGGGCTATCGGTGTGCGGGCATAGATCTCTCTCCGCACATGGCTCATATCACGGCCAAGAAGTTCCGTCGCCGGGAAGAGGAGGCGCCTATCTGTCGAG
>Ga0114930_10000350_pt1 | contig 49257 bp, 40 predicted proteins | sample AnhtaG_FD_87300 | JGI IMG/M metagenome (GOLD analysis project Ga0114930, IMG submission 87300) | Deep subsurface microbial communities from Anholt, Denmark to uncover new lineages of life (NeLLi) - Anholt_01485 metaG | ecosystem: Environmental > Aquatic > Marine > Oceanic > Sediment | place...
AGTCTCCTCACGGATCCTGCCCTCCTGGAGGTGGACGACGTCAACAGTGACAGTCACACTGAACTCGCCTTCACATCTACTTCGTGCGGCGCCCACACCTGCTACACAGCGGTCCACATCGTCGCTTCGGGTAAGGGGACGTACAAAGATTTCACCGATGGCGGCATAGAGATGTCCTATGTGGAGCCGCGTTTCAACGATTGGGACAACGATGGTGTGCTGGAGTTGATGATGTATGGGGGAACGATCGGTTCCATCGGAGCGGGGCCGCAGCGCGCCCGCACGGAGATCTACCGCTGGGACGCAACGAAGTATGCGCTGTCAGAGACGATCTACGATCCCTCCAACTACCTGTACTTCAAGGTTCTGGATGCGAACCAAGCGCTCCTGGACGGTGAACTTGAGAGGGCTGGTATGCTCTATGAGGACGCGATCCAGAATCCCAGTCTACAGATCTGGATGGACGAGAACGAGAGGGACCAACTGACCTCCTTCTCCCACTACCGACTCTCCCTCACGCATCTGCTTGCCGGTGACATAGATTCAGCCCAGGTAGTCCGAGATGAGCTGCTGGCTCAACTACCGGACAGCGTCTACGCCCAAGTAGTGGCCGTCCTCTGGGATGCCTACTTGAGAGATGGAGATCTGAGGACTGCATGTGAGGAGGTCGGGACTTTCGCCGCCGCGCACCCCGAAACGGCGGATATGCTGTCCGACTACGGCTACGGCAACCCCACGTTCACATCCGAGGAGGTCTGTCCCCTCACCCTGTTCTAGCCGGCCGGCCGCGCGATTTCCTGAGGCCCAAGGGCCATACCGCGCGGCCGTCCTGAATGTCCCTCCAAGGGGCCAACTAGAAGGGAATCTCGTCCTCCACTTCCTTGGGTGGCTCAGGCGTCTCTGGTGGCAGCGCCTCTTCTGTCTCGCCCCTGGTGCCCAAGAACTTGACTTCGAACGCGTTGAGTTCGTAGGACGCGCGGGCGACTCCGTCGTTTCCCGTCCACACCCTGGGGCCACCGCTCTCGGCATCTGGAGTGAGACGCCCTTCGACCAAGACCTGCCTGCCCTTACTGAGATACTGATTGCAGGTCTCGGCTAGTCTCCTCCAGGCTGATACTCGAAACCAAACCGTCTCCTCCCTTGAGTCTCCCTCTGGAGATGTCCAGCGGCGGTTGGTTGCCACGCTGAAGCGGGTCACCGGCGCGCCACTCGGCGTATACCGCATCTCGGGATCGTTCCCCAGATTGCCCACAATGGTCACCTTCTGATACATTCTCCCCTCCTCGACCATGCCTGTGATAAGCCAAGAATCCTGATAACTACACGGAATATACCACAGACAGCCTTGCGACGCAAGACCCTATAACAAACCGCTGCCTCAAGCCGTTTTCGCCGCGCCAGCTCACAAAAGTCGTCCAGGCACACAGCAATGCCCAATCCACGGGACTGACCGCTACCGTCTCACGGCTCGCAGACACCAACAGTAGCGAGCGACCACCTTCCTTGCTCCTCACCTTCGGCCCGCACTATAATCCCAATCAAGAGACCGGCACGCCATTTCTTTCTTGAGGAGGTAGAGAAGCATGTACGAGGGAACAGACAAGGGCAAGGCATTGACCGAGTTGCTGCGTCTCCAGACCCGGCCCCTGGGCGTGAAGCTGCTTCGCCCCGGCGACGACTTCCCCAAGCGAGTCCACCGACCCACCAGACTCCTCAAACACAGAGTGACCATCTGTCAGGCGATGACCATGGCTAGAAGGTACGGATGGAGGGTAGGTCTGATCAAAGAAGACGTATGCTGCGTGCCTGCGCTGATCGCCTACGGCTGGGTGGAGGAAGAGCCTACCACGGATGAGGTAGCCGATCTCATGCTGGCGGCTGAGTACGCCGAGAATGCTCAAGCTGCCAAGAGGCAGATCGAAGCGATCCCCAGGATGGACAAGGGCGAATGCTCAGGGCTGATCCTCTCGCCTCTGGACCTCACCACGTGGGAGCCAGACCTGGTATTGATCTATGCCAACGCTGGCCAGACCATGAGGCTGGTGCACGCGGCAACCTTTCATCAAGGCAATCCCCTCAACTCGTCGTTTGGAGGCCGCGCTGCCTCCTGTGCAGAAGGGATCATCCGCACTTTTCAGAGCCAGCAGTGCCAGGTAGTACTCCCTGGCGGCGGCGACCGCATCTTCGCCATGACCGCTGATGATGAACTCGCCTTCGCCGCGCCGGCACGACTTGTTGACGAGCTTCTCGAGGGGCTGCGAATGTCCGGACGCCAAGTAGGCATGGCCTATCCCATCCCCTTCTATCAAGGCTTCGAGCCCAGGTTCCCTCCGACCTACAACCGCCTGTTCAAGAAGATCAAGTAGCAACGGCGACGTAGGGCTCTCAACTCCTAGACCGCAGACAGAACGGCAGACCGGGGTCGTTATGTCAATATCGCCCTATCTGATCTCCTCCACCACCTCCGTTGCGTGGTTTGGACCATTGACGCGATCCTTCACGAGAAGGATTTATGTCCACTGTGGCATTCTCCCCACTAGGCCCCCTATTGTCCCCAAGAAGTGCTCTCATAGGGCAGCTTCCCCCCAGTTCCAAGTCGCGCGGCACACCGTGCTCAGCCCAGCTAGACCAGGATGGACCCCGCAAAGCTGGTGCCGTTGGGCAGAGGATCGACACCCAGCACTTCAGCGATCGTAGCCCCCAGATCAGCAAACGTCCCACGGGTGCCCAGGTCCACCCCAGCCTTCACGCGCGGGCCGTATACCAACAGCGGCACATACTCCCTTGAGTGATCGGTGCTGGGCGTAGTGGGGTCGTTGCCATGATCGGCCACGATGAAGAGAACATCCCTCGACTTCATAGCTTCCATGATTCGCGGCAACTGGGAATCGAAGATCTCCAGCGCCCGAGCATACCCCTGAGCGTTGTTGCGATGTCCATAGAGCATGTCGAACTCGATGAGATTGGCGAAGATCAGCCCTCTGCTCTCTCCGCCTAGCAACTCGATCACCTTCTCGGCGCCCACCACGTTCTCCACAGTGTGATGACAGATCGTGAGGCCTTGCTTGGCGAAAAGGTCGTCTATCTTGCCCACTCCGATCACTTCCTGTCCCGCAGCGAGCAACCTGTCCAGCAACGTCGGCTCTGGAGGTGGGAGCGAAAAGTCCTTCCTGTTGCCTGTGCGCGTGAAGCTTCCCGGGTGACCGACGAAGGGCCGGGCGATGACGCGTCCTACGTTGTGCTCGCCGGTCAGCATCTCCCTCGCGATGCGACAGATGTGGTATAGCTCGCCGAGGGGGATCACCTCCTCGTGGCCAGCTACCTGAAAAACGCTGTCGGCCGAGGTATACACTATGGGCGAACCCGTACGCATGTGCTCCTCGCCCAATTCCTCGATGACCACTATGCCCGAGATGGCCTTGTTGCCCAGGGTCTTGCGGCCGATGCGCCTTTCGTACTCCTCTATCAGATCCTGGGGAAAGCCGCCGGGATACGTGGGCAAGGGTCGGGACGAGATCACGCCCATCAACTCCCAGTGACCTACAGTGCTGTCCTTACCCTTCGAAGCCTCGGCCATCCGCCCGTAGGCCCCGAGGGTATCCCGCTGCGGCGGAACGCCGTCCACCTCAGTCAGATTGCCCAGCCCGAGCCGCCCCATGTTCGGCAGGTCGAGGCCACCTACCGCCCTTGACGTGTTTCCCACCGAGTCGCTCCCCTCGTCGCCATACTCGGCCGCATCAGGCAAGGCCCCAATTCCGACCCCATCTAGAACGATTACCGTCGCCCTGTCTGTCTCCTGCATCCCGTTGACCTCTAAGAATACTATAGCACAAGCTCCGCCGCTTGAGCAACGCCACCACATAGCGCGCCGCCCGTGCCATCGGATGTGCACTCAGTCGCTGATTCCCTCCAGTGGCGCTGGCCCGCTATCCGCAAGCGAGTGGCCACCATTCGCGAACCCTTGCCCACGGCAGCAGATTGTGATAAACTACCGTCACCTTCTGCCCTCAGTTTCGGCTTACGCGCTCAACCGACCGAAACGACCCCACAGAGATTCTCGCCAAGTAGGAGAGACGAAGATGAAGAAAGGAAGGGCGTTCTCTGGTGCCCGTCCCACTCACAGGCAGCATATAGGCAACTACCTGGGAGCTATCCAGAACTATGTAGCTCTTCAAGAGGATTATGAGTGCGTCTACTGCGTGGTTGACCTTCATGCCCTGACAACGCTGACAGAGACGAAGAAGCTGCGAGAAAACACCCGTGAGATGGTGCTGGATTGGCTGGCGGCAGGGATGGACCCGGAGAAGAGCATCATCTTCATCCAGTCTCACGTGCCTCAGGTCACCGAGCTGCACACCATCCTCTCCATGGTCACGCCCATGGGTTGGCTGACCAGGTTGCCCACCTTCAAGGAGAAGGTCCGTTTGCAACCCGACAATGTGAACTATGGTCTGCTGGGCTATCCCGTGCTGATGGCTGCCGACATCACACTCTACAAGGCGGACACCGTGCCGGTGGGCGATGATCAGGCTCCCCATCTCGAGTTCACGAGGGAGATAGTGCGGCGCTTCAACCACCATTTCGGACCCACTCTGATAGAACCGCAGATCAAGCTGACCCCTTATCCGCGCGTGATGGGCCTGGATGGGGTGAACAAGATGAGCAAGTCGCTCGACAACCACATTGAGCTGGCTTCATCACCCGAAGTGATAGAACAACGGGTGATGACCATGGTCACCGACCCCCAGCGGAGATATCGCTCTGACCCAGGCCGCCCTGAGGTCTGCAATGTGTTCGCCTTCCACGGGTTCTTCTCCGCCGAGCAGGTCGAGGATATCGAAAGCCAATGCCGTAGCGCGGAGATTGGCTGTGTGGACTGCAAGAAAGCTCTAGCTCGCAACCTGGCCGCCGCTCTGGCTCCCTTCCGACAGCGTCGCGCCGAGCTGGCCAGCGACGAAAACCTGGTGTGGGATGTCCTCAGCGATGGGGCCAACCGGGCCACGGCCATTGCTCAGAAGACTCTTGAGGAGGTCAAGATCAAGGTCGGCCTGCCGTGAGGAATCAGGAGGAGTCAACATGGACAAACTAGAACAGTTCAGTGCCTTGGTGTGCTACATCGAAGACCACCCGGGGTTGATGACCCGCCACAGCAAACAGGGCAGGCGCGTGCTGAGCCAGATCGAACAAGCCTGCTTGGACCGGGATGCCAATGCTCTCGCCACTGGGATAGACGAGTTCCTTGCCCTGTTGATGGGTGAGCAGCTGATGAGAGGGTTTGCTCCGGTACGCTCGCAAAAGGCCATTGAGCAGTTCAACAGCATTCAGAAAGCCACGCGGGCTGTTCTGGACAAGATGGAAGAGTGACCGAATGCGCGCAGTTCACTCCCCCACCTGCATCCATTTGAGGGGCTATATCTACGAGGAGCTAGAGGCGGCACAGGCCGATAGCGAACTGGAGCAACTGACCAGCATCCTGGGGGCGGAGATGATCCATCAGGATGAGGACAGCGTGATCGCCCGCAAGGCAGTAGATGAAGTCTACGAGGTGTATCTCAAGCTGGTCTCTGGGCACGATTACTGCGTGTTCCAGGCCTGGGCCACACCCATCCCGGATGATCACTGTGCTCCCTTTGACCAGGTGCGCGAGATCGTGGAACACTGGCTGCCCGCACAACTTCGGAGGGAGGTACTGAAAGGCATCACCCCTCTGTTCGAGGTCAGCGTCTACGCCTGCCAAGAGGCCATCTCTCGAGACGAGATGGCCTCTCTGTTTTCAGGTGAGTCGAACCTGGTCCACAGCCTGGTCTATTCCAGCAAGCTGCAACTCATCGCCCAGAACGCAGAACGACGTGACACCTATCTGGTAGCGCCCGTGGACGACATGGTCTCCAATCAAATGATATCGAGCCTCGTTGACGACATCTCCCGGATGGAGATCTACTACAACAAGGTGATCTCTTTCTACGAAGTCTATACCGGGATCTACGAGAGGCTCTCCAAGATAGAGGAAGACGTCATGGGGCAGATGGATGAGATCGCCGCGAAACTGGGTGATGCAGACACCGCCTCCCTCAAAGCTTGGCTCACCTACATAGGCGAGGAATACGGGCGCATCTCCATCATCTCCAAGGGACTTCGACAAGACACTCTGTCGCTCCGCTCGAACGTGAACAACATCAAGGCCACGCTGCGCGCCTGGGATGAAACAAGGGTAAGGAATCACCCCCCTATCTCTGATCTCCTAATAAGTGACTCCGAGATGGTTGGCGGAGCCTACGAGAGCCTTTCAGAGCGAATCCGAGGGATTCAGCAGCAACTCGGGAACATGATCGCCATGGTGCGGACAAGGATAGAGCTCGGGCAGCAGGAGCAGAGCTTGCAGCAGTTGACCGATCTGGTGAACATGGAGAAATCGATGGACTTGCTGGAGTTCGTCTTCCTCGCTGCGGTGCTCTTGGAGATCTCCGCCTTTGTCTTCGCTGCTCTGGGGGAGGTGTGGGGCGGCCAAGGACTACCGGGTATGGGCCTTCAGTACGTGGCCACCAACGTATGGCGGTATCCCGCTCTACTGACGGCCCTGTTCGTCCCGCCAGTGCTGATCCTGTCCTACTTCATCATTAGACTGACAGATAGACTCATCAAGTGAGTCTATCTGCGATGCAACTACAGTGTACTCCTGTTGGGGCCCTCGGGCCTCAACAACCATTAGTGCTGGACTTTTCTATTCCTCAGCTTCGAGTTCACTCCTGATCTCATCGCCAAAGGCCTGTGCAGCTTCCGTTCCCCTCCGGATGAGGCTACGGGCTTCTTGTGGCTCCACCAATTCGACGATCAGATGCCTTTCCCCGTCCCGTTCCACTAGCTCGGTTATGAAAGGTACCTTCTTGGTGAACAGGTAGATACCCCCCACCACGCCCGCAATCGCAGCCACGGGGGCGAGCAACCCGGCCAACCAGCCACACGCAAAACTCCGCGGCACCCCCAGAAGCTCATCCACATACATGGACACATCAGGCGCCGACACTCTTCTCCATGAGGCTCTGCTTGCCATGCTATCACTTCCCTCCTAGGGGATCTCTTCTCCCTCCAACGGAGCGGGCGTGTACGCCTCTGTCTCCGTCTCCATCTGCTGCTTGACGATGGTCACCACCTCCCCGGGGGTCATCAGTCCAAGGGTGGGTCGGCCATCTTCCCCCATCTCGAAAGAAGGCAGCCTGCCGGTGAGCAGATACAACAGTACGTTGCCTGCGATCAGGACAAACCCTACCAACCCCAGGACGAAACCTGAAAAAAACGCGAACCTCCTCATAGCTGACATGTCGCTCCCTCCTTGAGAACCTCGCTCACGATTCCTGAGGCGAATCTGGAGGCTCTACGTCCTGTCGAGTCTCTCCCTCCAGTGCTGGGTCAGCGACATCCTCCAAGACCTCGCTTCCCGCAGTCTCCTCAGAGACCGACACCTCCTCCTCAGTTCCCATGGCCGCTTCCAGCTCCTCCACAGCCTCAACAGCCGCCTCCAGCTCCTCTTCCTCCTCGGCTACGAATTCCTCAACCTCCACGGCCACTTCCAATTCCTCCATGGCCTCATCCGTCAGCTCCGCTTCCGCCTCCTCCTCAGCTTCCACGGCGACTTCTAGGTCCTCCACAGCCTCGGCAGCCGCCTCTGGCTCCTCTTCCTCCTCGACTACGAGTTCCTCAATCTCCCCAGGCTCTACGGCCGCTTCCAATTCCTCCACAACCTCATCCGTGAGCTCCGCTTCCGCCTCCTCCGGGATTGAGACCTCATCATCATCTCCCACGGCGACTTCCAGCTCCTCCACAGCCTCGGCAGCCGCCTCTGGCTCCTCTTCCTCCTCGGCTACGAGTTCCTCAACCTCCACGGCCGCTTCCAATTCCTCCATAGCCTCATCCGTGAGCTCCGCTTCCGCCTCCTCGGCGATTGAGTCCTCCTCCTCAGCTTCCACGGCGACTTCTAGGTCCTCCACAGCCTCGGCAGCCGCCTCTGGCTCCTCTTCCTCCTCGGCTACGAGTTCCTCAACCTCCACGGCCGCTTCCAATTCCTCCAGGGCCTCATCCGTGAGCTCCGCTTCCGCCTCCTCCTCATCTCCCACGGCGACTTCCAGCTCCTCCACAGCTTCGACAGCCGCCTCTGGCTCCTCTTCCTCCTCGGCTACGAGTTCCCCAACCTCCACAGCCGCTTCCAATTCCTCCATGACCTCATCCGTGAGCTCCGCTTCCGCCTCCTCCTCAGCTTCCACGGCGACTTCTAGGTCCTCCACAGCCTCGGCAGCCGCCTCTGGCTCCTCTTCCTCCTCGGCTGCAACTTCCTCAATCTCCACGGCCGTTTCCAGCTCCTCCACAGCCTCGACAGCCGCCTCCAGCTCCTCCTCTCCCTCGGCTACGAGTTCCTCAACCTCCACGGGTTCCACGACGGTTGTCAATTCTTCCACAGCCTCAACCAAGGGCTCCGACGGCTCCTTGGTCTCAGCATCAGGCTCGACGGCGACCTCACCTTCTTCCTCGAGCTCGACAGCAGCCAGAGATCTCATCTCGGCCAGCGCCTCCTTGCCCTCGACCTCCTCTATGCTTGGCGCCTGCTTCAGGCTGAGACCCATCCTCTGCCGATCAGCGTCTATGCTGAGGATCTTCACATAGAGCTCCTCCCCTTCCCTCACCAAGTCCTGCGGAGCGAAGTCCCCATCAGATAACTCAGAGACATGGATCAAACCCTCGATCCCATCCTCGATGCGAGCGAAGGCTCCGAAATCCACAATGTTCGTTACCATACCCTTCACGATCTGCCCGACCTCATACGCTTCCTCGGCAACATGCCAGGGGTCGGGTTGCAGGCGTTTCAGGCTCAGGCCTATGCGCTTCCGCTCGCGATCGACGCGCAGCACATAGACCTCCACCTCGTCCCCCACATTCAGCACTTCGCGGGCATGTTTCACACGTCGCCAAGACAGTTCGGAGATGTGGATCAAGCCATCAGCACCCCCAAGATCAACGAACGCGCCAAAATCGCAGAGGTTCCTGACCGCCCCAGTGAGGATGTCACCTTCCTGAAGTTCGTTCAGCAAATCCGCCTTCCGCTTCTCACGCCACTCACGTGCAGCGGCGCGCTGGGACAAGATGAGCCGACGGCGCTGACGATCCACCTCTATGACCTTCAGCGTCATCTCCTGGCCTTCCATCTTTGACAGCATCTCCATACGAGACTCATGGCCTGTCCGTCTGCCAAGCCCAGTCAACTGCGACGACGGCACGAAGCCTCTGATTCGGCCAAAGTAAACGAGAAGACCACCCTTGTTGTGTCCTGACACCGTACCTTCGAAGATATCCCCATCCTCAAACAGCTTCTCAGCCCTGCGCCAGTCCTCCATCGTGCGCGCCATGTTGAGGGAAACGATCACATCGCCATCTGCGCTCTCCGGTCTGAGCACGTACACCGGTACCTTGTCACCCACCTCGATCTCGGCAAGAGCCTCCGGTCCCATCCTCTGCAAGTCCCCTTTGGGCACGATCCCTTCCGTCTTGCCACCGATGTCGACTATGATCTCATCATCACCGATGCTCATCACTTCGGCGTACCTGATGTCTCCGCGCTTGGGGCGCTTGTAGTCGTACTCCTCGTTGAGGAACTTCCACATGGGCGATCCGGCGTCTTCCTCGCTGCTTGATTCTTCTTCGCCCACAATCTTCTCTACCATTATCCCTCAGATATCCCCCTTCAGTTTCGGTTTCTGATCGCGGCCTCGTAGGCCATGACCAGTTGAGACTCACCCGCCCTAGACCTACAGAGTTCGCGTGTATGCCCGTCGCATCACGTCATCTCCAACTGTAGCCCTGTTTCTATCTCCTCTTCCTCCCTCTCAGCCTCCGCTTCCTGCTCCTCTTCCTTCGTAGGGAAGCCCGTCCCCGCTGGGATCAGCTTGCCAATGATCACATTCTCCTTCAGCCCCCGAAGCTCGTCCACCTTGCCTTCAATGGCTGCCCTAGCCAATACGTTTATCGTGTGCTGGAAGGAACAAGCCGACAGAAAGCTTTCAGTAATGAGGGCCGCTTTCGTGATGCCGAGAAGCTCCTGCTGGGCCGTGGCTGGACTGCCACCCTGCTCCACGACTCGATTGTTGGCTTCCTCAAAAGCAAGGCGGTCAACCTTCTCCTCGAGCAGGAACTCGGTGTCTCCTGCCGACGTGACCACCACCTTGCCAAGCATCTCACGAACGATCATCTCGATGTGCTTGTCATTGATAGTCACACCTTGAGAGCGATACACCTTCTGTATCTCCTCCAGCAGATACATCTGCACCGCTTCCCGCCCCTGGATGCGCAGCAACTCATGAGGATTCAAAGGTCCTTCGGTCAGCTGTTCACCAGCACTCACCTTCTGAAGGTTCCTGACCCCGATGCGAGCAGAGGAAGCTACCTCGTACTCTGAGACTATCTGTTCCTCCCGATAGATGGTGATCTTCCTGTCCTCCATGATCACCCTGCCACTGCTCCGCGCTACCACCTGACCAAACCGCGGGCTACCTTCGCTTCCCCGCTCAGCGATGACCGTATCCCTCTCGATCTCGTCGCCGTCCTCGACCAGGATCTTGTAGCCAAACTTCGAGGGATGCTCGTCCCGATACACATCCGTCGCCGTTACGACTATCTTCCGCAGTCCATCCCCATGCAGTATCTGCACCGTACCTTCCATGTCGGAGATCATGGCCTGACCCTTGGGGCTTCTGGCCTCGAAGAGCTCCTGAACCCTAGGCAAGCCATGAGTGATGTCTCTGTGCTCACCTTCCACTACGCCGCCTGTGTGGAAAGTGCGGAGCGTCAACTGAGTGCCTGGCTCGCCGATGGATTGGGCTGCGATGATCCCTACCGCCGCGCCCAGCGTGACTAGGCCGTCACGAGCCAGGTCTCTTCCATAGCACCTCTTGCACACACCATGCCGCAATTGACATGTGAGTGGAGACCGAACGTATGCCTCAAGAACTCCCGCCTCCTCGATCTTGGCGATGTGCGCCCTAGTGACCATCTCGTCTTTCGCTACGATGACCTCACCCGTCTCTGGAAACACGATATCAGCCGCCAGCACCCGGCCCCAGATGCGCTCCCCGAACGTCTCACCGATTTCCCTTGACCTGTCTGCTCCGATCAGTATTCCACTCCTGGTTCCACAATCCTCAGCGTTGACGATCGAATCCTGGGCGACGTCCACCAGACGACGGGTGAGATACCCAGCGTCTGCCGTGCGGAGAGCCGTGTCTGCCAAGCCCTTACGAGCCCCGTGAGTGGAAATGAAGTACTCCAAAGCGCTCAACCCCTCTCGAAAGTTGGACCGAATGGGTAGCTCGATGATACGGCCCGCCGGATCAGCCATTAGGCCACGCATCCCAGCCAACTGCCTGATGGGTTGGAACCCCCCTTTGGTAGCTCCTGAGGCCGCCATGAGCCGGATGGGGCCTGTGTGATCCAAGGCATTTGCCACAGCCTCGGTAACGTCATCCATGGCCTGGGTCCAGAGCTCCACCTTCTTGACGTATTGCTCGTTCTCCGTGATTAGCCCTCGACGATATTGCCGTTCGATCTCCTCCACCTCTGCGGAGACCTCCTCAAGGATCTGCCCCTTCACCTCCGGAATGGTAATATCGCTGACAGCAATGGTGAGCCCTGATTGAGTAGCATATCTGAACCCCAGATCCTTGATGCTGTCAACCATCTCTGCCGTGGCCACGGGGCCTAGTCTGTGATAGCAGTCGGCCACCAGTTGCCGCAGTTTGCCCTTGTCCATCTCCTCATCTACGTATCGCATCTCCTCAGGCAGTACCGAATTGAATATGGCTCGTCCGATGGTTGTGTCTATGATCCTCGTGAATCTCCTCTTCGTGACTAGGACTTTGGTGCGCAGCTTGATCTTCGCGTGCAAGTCCACCTGGCCCAGTTCATAGGCCAAGACCACCTCATCCAAATCGGAGAAGACCTTCCCCTCACCCCTGCAACCGTCCTCCTCAAGTGTCAGGTAGTAACAGCCCAGAACCATGTCCTTTGTGGGGCTCACTGTTGGCTCGCCGTTGGACGGCAATAGCAGATTGTGACTGGACAGCATCAACTCCCGGGCTTCCTGCTGTGCCGCCTGTGAGAGAGGGACGTGAACCGCCATCTGGTCTCCATCGAAATCGGCGTTGAAAGCACTGCAAACCAGAGGATGAATCTCTATGGCATTCCCTTCCACCAGCACAGGTTCGAAAGCCTGGATGCCGAGGCGATGCAGAGTCGGCGCTCGATTCAGGAGTACCACATGATCCTTGACTACCTCCTCCAACACCTCCCAAACCTCAGGCCGCATCTGTTCGATGATTCGTCGTGTGCCCTTCACATTGTGTGCGTAGCTGTTTTCCACTAGCTTGTGCATGACGAACGGCTTGAACAGCTCGAGCGCCATACTCTTTGGCAAGCCACACTGATGCAACTTGAGATGAGGCCCGACCACGATGACGGAGCGACCAGAATAGTCAACTCGCTTTCCCAGCAAGTTGCGCCGGAATCGACCCTGCTTGCCCTTCAGCATGTCAGAGAGCGATTTCAGCTTTCTCCTGCCTCGCGAAGACACAGCCTTGCCGCGACGGCTATTGTCAATGAGGGAGTCCACAGCTTCCTGAAGCATCCGCTTCTCGTTTCGGATGATGACATCAGGCGCTCCCAACTCCACTAGACGCCTGAGCCGATTGTTACGGTTGATGACTCGGCGATACAGATCATTGAGGTCGCTGGTCGCAAAGCGTCCCCCATCCAATTGCACCATCGGCCTCAGATCCGGCGGAATCACCGGCAGGACAGTCAGAATCATCCATTCCGGACGATTGCCAGACTTGCGCAGCGCTTCCACCACCTCCAGCCGTTTCATCGCCTTCTTGCGTCGCTGCTTGGAGCCACTCTCGCTTGCCTCACGCCGCAGCTCATCAGCCATCTCATCCAAGTCAAGGTTCTTAGAGACATCATAGAGGGCTTGGCCTCCCATCTCGGCGCTGAAGAAGCGACCCCACTTCTCCTCCAAGTCCCGGTGCTGAGCCTCGTTCAGGAACTCTTTGACTTTGACACCTCTTATCTCCTGGCGTTGCTCCTCCGCTGAGCCTTTCAATGCTTCTTCTTCCTCATCGACGTCTCTCGTGAACTCACGGATTCTTTCCTCAGCTTCGTGCCGCAACTGATCGATCTCCGCCTCGATGGGGGCCAACTTCTGCTCTTGCTGCTCTCGTATGGCGCTTTCTGTCTCCTCGATTTGGGCCTGGACCGACCGATTCAGGGCGCTCAGATGATCTCGCGTCACCTTGGTGTGACTTGGCACTAACATTTCACCAGAGGCCTCGAAAGCTATCTCCTTCCTGATGACTTTGCTCATGGCCTTGCTAATCCTGCTTTGGAGGCCACTCGCCTCACGCATGATGCGGTCAGTCTCCTCGGCCAGTTGCTCCCCGTGTGTGGTCTTGATCTTCTCCGCCTTGGCATCGAGCCGGGCTACCTTCTGCCCCACTTGCTCCTCTACCTCACCGGTGCGCTGCCTCAAATCCTCCCGCAGTTTCTCAATCTCACTGGACAGCTTCTCGTCGAGCTTGCGGAGCACTCGTGCCCGAGCCTCTTCATCGATCTCCGTGATCATGTACTGAGCGAAATAGAGCACGCGATCCAGGTTTCGTCTCGATATATCGAGAAGCAATCCCATGTAGCTTGGCACGCGTTGAGTGTACCACAAATGGGCCACCGGAGAAGCCAGCCTGATATGACCCATGCGCTCGCGTCTGACACGAGAACGTGTGACCTCCACGCCACACTTCTCGCAGATAATCCCTCTGTGGCGGATCTTCTTGTACTTGCCACAATAGCATTGCCAGTCCTTGGTAGGACCGAAGATTGCCTCGCAGAAGAGGCCGTCCCTTTCTGGTCTCAAACGCCGGTAATTGATCGTCTCGGGCTTCGTGACCTCGCCGTGGGACCAGGCCAGAATCTGCTCAGGAGAAGCTAGACTCACTCGCAAGCCTGAGAAATCCGTGATCTCCAAGATACCCTCCTACTTTGACTTCCCGTCAGGATAGGGTGCTGCTCGTCCAACTTGACGATCGATCCTCCTGCCTGTTACCCAGGCAGAGTCCACAACAAACAAAAAAGCCTCGACTGCCCCACCCCGAACCACGCTATGGCAGAGCTACCGAGTTCTCCAGTGCGCCAGCTTCGCGTACCAGATATCTACGCGAGGATCACAGAGATACAAGCTGTATTGACCGCACTCCCATAGACAGGGGCCTCCCAATGCAAATACGAGTACTGATAGGGAGCAAGCGCACTCGATAGCCCAGCGCTCTGACGAATCGCACGTCAACTACCTAAACAAACATTATACAACATTCTCTCATGGGTGTCAAATCAGGGCAGAACTCGTAGGTGAGCCTCATCTCCCACCTTCCTCGCGCGCGTAGGGCACCCCCAGGGCGGCCGGCGCCCCAATCCGCTTCCGAACAGCCTCTCGGGAAGCGAGAACGAGGATGATGATCACCGCTACGTACGGCATCATGCGCAAGAACTCAGGCGTCAGTAGGATCCTGATGAGCTGTGGCAGACCACCCGTAGGCATCATCTGCACGTCGAAGACCACTCGACTGATAGCCCCGAAAAGGTAAGCGCCCAAGGCCGCTCGCCACGGATCCCAAGCCGCGAAGATCACCAGACCTATGGCAATCCACCCCCAGCCAGCGGTCATGTTCTCGATCCAGCCCGGACTATAGGCCAAGCTCAGGCTCGCTCCGCCTAGCCCACAAAGGGCTCCCCCGAAGACGGTGTATACGTAGCGGGTCAACACTACGTTCACCCCTAGCGAATCAGCCGCGGCAGGATTCTCCCCCACCGCCCGCAGATGTAGACCAGGTCGCGTCCGGTTGATCCAGAACCATGCCAGTGGAACCAGGGCGAAACAGACGTAGACCGTCATGTCTTGCTGGAAGAGCACGGGCCCTAGGAAGGGGATGTCTTCCAGTACGGGGATGGGCAGCGCTGAGAACCTCGGGGCTGGAACATTGACGTACGGAAACCCCAAGAAAGCGCTCAGTCCTGCGCCAAAGATGGTCAGCGCCAGTCCGCTCACCACCTGGTCGCCACGGAGAGTGATGGAAATGAAAGCATGAATCAGACTCAGCAACCCACCCGCCACCATTCCCGCCAAGGCGCCCACCCAGGCGCTACCCGTCGCCAATGACGCCACCACACCGGTGAGGGCGCCAACCAGCATCATCCCTTCCACGCCCAGGTTCAGTATGCCAGACCGCTCGGTGAAGATCTCCCCCACAGCACCATACAGGATAGGCGTGCCTGCCGCGATGCCAGCGCTCAAGATGATGGTGACGAAAACGACGACGTCTGTCATGTTCCCGCTCTAGGTCGTGCGCTCAAGCCGGATGCGATAGCGAACCAGTACATCTCCACCGATCAGCACAAAAAAGATCACTGCTTGCAGCATCATGCCGAGGGCCTTAGGGGCTCCTGGAATTGCATCACTCCCGCGGAATAGGGCCGCTAGCAGCAAGGAGACAACGATCACTCCCCAGGGGTTGAGCCTGGCCAGCCAGGCCACAATGATGGCCGTGTATCCGTAGCCTGGCGAGAAACCTCGCTTCATGAGGTGCAGATTCCCCGCGATCTCGCTCATCCCCGCCAGCCCAGCCATGCCCCCACTGATCATCATCACCAGCAATACGTTGCGCGCGAGATTCATCCCTGCATACCTGGCAGCCCGGGTGTTCTCCCCTATCACTCGAACTTCGTAGCCCCAGCGAGTCCGGGTCAGCACCACCGACAAGATGGCGGCCGCAGCCACGCTCACAACCAACCCCAAATGCACTCGCCGACCATCCAGGAGGTAGATCGCTCCGACGGAAAGGAGACCCACCAACAACGCCCCTCCAGCTAGCCTGAGCTTCTCCCCTGTCCCCTCCGACCGACGGAAGATCCAGTAAAGAACCACAACTGCACCCACGACCAGGAAGACGGTCATGGGCAGATACCATGCCTCGGTGATCCTGGGGAGGATTGCGCTTGGACTCAGGCGCGTGGTACGTGGAAACCCAAGGCTCGCCGGGTCCTGCCAGGGACCGATAACCAGGTAGTTTATCCACTGTATGGCGATGTAGTTCAGCATCAAACTGGTGATGATCTCATTCACGCCCAGGAAGGCCTTGAGAGCCCCGGGGATGGCTCCCCACAGCGCTCCTCCTAGGAACCCGCCAGCTATCATGGCCGGCAGCAGAACCCACGCCGGCGCATGGGGCCAGGTATAGGCCACCAGAGCACCCAAAAAGGCGCCCATGTAGAGTTGCCCTTCCGCCCCGATGTTCCAGACCAACATGCGAAAGGCCAGCGCCACACCGAGACCGGCTAGCATCAATGGGATGGCCTTCATTACTGTCTCCGAGATGCCGTACGCGCTCCCGAAGGCCAGCAATAGCATGTCGCGATAGCCGGTGATGGGGTTGATCCCCTGGGCGAGCATAGGCAGCATGCCCAGGATCAGGGCGATGCCTAGACTAAGAGCCGGCACGGCATACGGCAGCCAGCGGGGCACCTCAAGCCGTGGCTCCAGCCTGAGAGACAAGCCCCGCAGGGCTGGGAGTGCCCTGCCACCGCTGCTCTCCACCCTATGCTTCCCCCCCGGACGTACCGGCCATCATGAGACCCAGCTCCTCCATGGTGGCTTCCTCGGCTGGCACGACACCCATGATTCGACCTTCGTACATCACCGCAATACGGTCGCTCATTCTGAGCAGTTCATCCAGGTCCTCAGAGATCATCAAGATGCCCCCACCGGCCTGGCGATGTACTAAGATTAGCCGTCGCACCACCCCTGTTGCTCCTACGTCCAACCCCCGCGTGGGATACACCGCCACCATCAAAGTCGGTCGCGATGATATCTCGCGAGCAAGGATGAGCTTCTGCAGATTGCCGCCCGAAAGCAACCGGGTGCGCGTCTCAATGCTCGGCGCCATCACATCGTAGTCGTGCATCAGTCCCCCAGCATGATCTGCAATGGCTTCCCCGTCGAGGAAGAACCTGCCGGAAATGGGCGAGTCTCGATAGGACTTCAGAATCAGATTGTCAGCTACGCTGAGGTTCAACACCAGCCCTTCGCCGGTTCTGTCCGCCGGGATATAGCCCACCCCTTTGTCTATCAGCTCCCGGGGAGTACGACCGGTTACATCCTCACCGCCCAACAGGATACGACCCTCGCTCACACCTCGAAGGCCCGCAATCACTTCGGCCAGCTCCCGTTGGCCGTTGCCGGCCACACCGGCGATGCCCAGGATCTCACCTTCCCGGACGGTAAGGGAAGCGTCTCGCAGGGCTTTCAACCCCCTATCGCCAAAGGCAGTCACGCCATCGATCTCCAGAACGACGGCACCGGGCTCCGACCTATCCTTGTCGACACTGAACAAGACCTCGCGACCGACCATCATCTGAGCCAAAGATTGCTTGTTCGTGTCTCCGGCAAGCACTGTGTCCACGACCTCTCCACGGCGCAGCACAGTGATGCGGTCGGCGACGGACATCACCTCGCCCAGCTTGTGGCTGATGAAGATGACCGTGTGCCCTTCGTCAGCCATGCTCCGCAAGGTGTTGAACAGCTCTTCCACCTCTTGAGGCGCCAACACTGCGGTGGGTTCATCCATCACCAGAACACGCGCTCCACGGTAGAGCGCTTTCAGTATCTCCACCCGCTGCTGCTCCCCCACCGATAGCTGCCACACCTTCGCCCGGGGATCAACCTGAAGATGATAGCGATCAGCCAGTTCGGCTATCTGCCTATCAACGCGCCCCAGGTTCAGCACGAAGCGCGGCACGTCCAAACCCAGGATGATATTCTCAGCAACGGTGTGGGATTCCACTAGCATGAAATGCTGGTGAACCATGCCCAAGCCCAGATTTATGGCATCGCGAGGGGAACGCACTGCGGCAGCTCGACCGTCTATCCAAAACTGGCCCTCATCGGGCTGATACAAGCCCGTGAGGATCTTCATCAAAGTAGTCTTGCCGGCCCCATTCTCGCCAAGCAAGGCATGGATCTCTCCCCGTTGCACGCAGAAGTCGATGTCGTCGTTGGCTAGCACACCAGGGAACCGTTTGGTGATGCCCTCCATGCGAACTGCAAAGGGGCTTGCCTCTATCACAGGTATGTTCTCCTGCAAATATGCAGGTAGCCCTGAGACGGACTCCCAGGGCTACCTCATTCGTGGCCAGAGGTCAGAACAGCTCCGGCATTTCGGCGGACACGCCTTCAACGTACCAGTTGAAGCCAAGCAGATCCATGTCGGTCATACACTCGCCGTCTGCGACCCGGAGTTCGCCGTGGTTGTCATATATGGGACCACAGAAGACGTCCTGGCCACCCTCGATCGCGGCCTCGGCTGCGTCAAAGGCCGCCTGAGCGCCCTCTGCGGCTGCCGGGCCAAGCTCCGTCACAATGACTATGCCGTCGGCCATCGCGTCATACGTGGCCTGTGGCGTCCAGGTGCCGTCGCCCACCGCCTCCACGATCTCCACATAGGTGGGACCCCAGTTCCAGCAAGGCGTGGTCAAGCACATGTCAGGGGCCGCCTCGCAGCTATCGCAACTGTCGTATCCCACGGACCACACGTCCTGCTCCGTGGCAGTGATCACAGGGACGGTGGTGTCAGTGCCGGTGAAGATGACGTCAACCCCGGCGTCCACCATGGAGTTCACGGCCGCCGTCTCAGCGGGCGGGTCAAACCAGTTGCCGATCCAGACGACGTGCATCTCCACGTCCGGGTTCACCGATCGCGCTCCCAGCGCGCAGGCGTTGATCAGCCGTATCACCTCGGGGATCGTAATGGGCGCCACATAACCGATCTTGTTGCTCTGAGTGGTCAACCCAGCCACGATTCCCGCCAGGTACTTGCCCTGGTACATGCGACCGAAGTAGGAGCCCATATTGTCGGCAGTCAGGAACCCTGAGCAGTTCTCGAAGATGACGTCGGGATAGTCAGGGGCTACAGCAGCCGTGGCATCACGGAAGCTGAAACTGGTGGTGAAGATCACATCATAGCCCTGTTCCGCCAGGTCTCGGATCCTCGCCTCAGCATCGACATCGCTGACGCTCTCCAGATACGTAGTCTCCACGTTCTCGACGTTCTCCTCCAAGTACAGCCTCCCCTGTTCGTGGGCGTAGGTCCATCCATGATCACCGATGGGACCCACATAGACGAAAGCTACCTTGATGGGCTCTTCCGGGGCCGGCGGTGGTGTGGTAGGTTCAGGGGTTGGCTCCGCTGGCGCTGGCGTCCCGCATGCCGCCAACAGGAGTGCCAGCCCCATCACGGCCACGATGAGTATCGAAATCTTTCTAGACATTCCTTTCCTCCCTTTTTTGTCCACCCTATTCATTGGTTGAGAGTCCTCCACGAATGCTGCTTCTCTTCTGTGTGTGTCCACCTCCTTTCCTGGGGAACGAGATCCCGAGGTGTGTCCCTCACAAGCGCCGATGTACTACATGTAGTACAGAGGCCAACAGACCCAACAACATGCTGTGGTGAGGCACTTTGGAAGTCTAGCACAGAACGCCCAACACCGCAAGAGCGCAAGGCCCTTCGAACCTTAGAACCTGGTCAGCCGGGACGATGTCTCACGAGTAGGACAAGTGAAGGCCTCAGCGGACGTGGTGCAGGGTCGCTGAAGGCTGGTACCCGCCCAGACACAGCATCGGACTCCGGACCCTATCGCAGGCTTGGCTGCACATCGCGGCCCCATCGTACTACGGGTTGGGGGCTGGCCAACTTTTCCGCTGCTACAAGTCCCGCAGCCGACCGACGAGCCTGCTCCCCCACCCTGATGAGGTATGAAGCGTGGCGGTTGCGAGTGCGGTTTTCGATCGCGACGGTCAGGGTTCGTCAGCACCTATCGGTATGACCTTGAAATCGGTGAACTGAGTGCCGTCAGCGCATATGACATCCGGCATCGTCTTGGTCGCAACATCTGTGTCCTCTGGGAAGTCAAACCCCTCAGAAGTCCCTGGTTCTAGCAACGCTGCGCCCAGGACGTTCTTCCCAACGGTGTTGGTGCTCTCTGCGACTCTCCTGATGTGTCTGACGGCGATGTCAACCTTAGCCTTGTGCGATAGTTGTTTCCGCATGAGCCTGTATGCTTGTTTGAAGTCATCCGCGTGCGGCAAGGCGGCTCGCATATCGCCGTAGCGAAGAGTGATGGGCGGCTGCTTGGGCCTGAGGAGTCTCTTCGAATACGCCCGGACTGCGGGGGTAACGTGACTTGTCTGCCGGCCTCTTTCGTCTGTACAGTTAGATATCACGGCGGCGAAGGGAATGTAGTCTGGGTTTCTGAGATCTGGTCCGAACCTGTTGTACCGTCCGCAGAGGAGTATCGTCAAGGCTTTCTCGCTCAGCGAAAGCGAGGTGATACATGCTAGCTCTCTTGCGCATTCGGCAGGGAAGGCGTCAATGGCACGGTCAATGTGAGTACTTTCGTTGAAAACCTTGGGAAGCGATTGGGCCAGCCATTCCGACGTGGTCTGCCGACGCAACTGAGCAAGGCCGGTATATCCGACCAAGAACTCGTATCCTTGCTGCCGATTCCAGTACTGAAGGATCTTGTACGCCCAGTCGTCAATCACTTGTCCAGTTGAAGGAATGCATATGCGGCGGTCAGCAACCATGAGCTGAACATCATGCAGAGCTGACGCGAAAACTAATGTCATAGTACCACCACCTGGCAACTAGCTGGGGACACATCCCTTCGTCCAATCAAACACCGCTATCCTAGTAGTACCGTACAGTTGTGTTTATGTCAAGTGTAATGGCCACGTAGCCGCAGCGTCGCCGTAGCGAGCCGGCCGGCTGATTATTCTTTCGTCTTATTCGGCCGGCGAGCGGCCAACGGCGACGGTGACGATGGTTGTTGAGATTACCGAAGTATGATACAATGACGCCCGCGATGGACAATCGCGGCTTTTTCATAGGCAAGAGTGGTGAAGAGCGAAAGGGGGTGTGCAGTGGCGAAGGGTGACGACTACGCCAAGGCGATGGAGGATACACTTAAGCTGATGTATGAGAGGGGTGCGATCGGTGGCAAGCAGGTGTTCTCCTTGCAAGACATAATGGAGAACGTAGGTACGGAGCAGCAGGTTGCGCCACATCTGATGAACCTACTCAAGGAGGACGGATTGGTCAGTATGAACTGGTTCATAAGGGTGTATCGGCTCACGGGGCCTGGGTTCGCGGAAGCGCGCAGGTTGGTCGAGATGGATAGACGGCCAGTCGGCCTTGCGTAATCGGATGCATTACGGAGCGCAGTGTCCGGGGTTGGTGCGGGCCTTCCGGGCGTGGCATGACGGGCGGCGGATGGGGGGATCAAGAGATTTGAGATCAAGGTAAGCGGCCTTGAGGAAGTGCGTCGCGGGCTCGAGAAACTGCAGACCAGAGCAGAGGGTATCTCGGGTGAACAGGAGGTTCGAATGTCGGAACTATTGACTCCGGACTTCCTAGCCAAGTACACCGAGTTTGATTCCCTGGACGAGATGTTCTCGGCAAGTGGTTTCGAGATCGAGGCAGCGGAGGACTTCGAGAAGATCCCAGACGATGAGTGGGACAACTTCATCAGAAGTCAGAGCGAGTTCTCGGATTGGGGAGAAATGCTGGGGGCTGCGTCGAGGGAGTGGACTGGGCGGAAGCTAGGCTTCTGAGCAAGAACCAGTGCGATATCGACCCAGCTAGTCCAGCGCTGGCTTGGTGGCCGTCTCGAAGGGCGGCATCAGCCTGCCCTGCTGGCCGAATTCCAGGATGCCTGCGCGACGAGAGTGGTAGCCAAGCCGCTATAACCGGGACTCGAACTGGACGTCTTGGACGGGGATTCCGTCGAAGGCCAGTTGGAGATCGCGGATGGTGCGCATGATGGTCGTGCGGAAGCGGTGGGCGAGCGTCTCGGTGGTGAGAGCGTTGGGGGTCTGGACGATCAGGATGCCGCGGTTACGGTCGAAGGGCAGGGGATGAGCTTCGCCGACGTAGGTTCGGAAGTTAGAGTCAGTCATTTCGCGCGATAGCGCGCCTTTTTTTTCTGTTCATACTTCTTCTTATATCTTGCTTTCTTTGTAATGCTTCGTGCTGCCCTGGGCAGCACCCCCCCTGTGGAAATGTGGATAACTCTCGGTAGGTCTGCTGATCGATGCCGCGGCGGAGTAGAAGGTCGGCGTGGATCTGTTGGAGCCGCTTTGGAAGGGCCGCTAACAGATCTCGAGGCTGATGATGGCCGGCTGCTGCGATTTCTCATCGTGCGCTGAGGTGATGTCCTATTGGCACGCCTGTCCACGCGACCGGTCCGGCCTAGACGGAGACCACGATGGGGCACCTTGTGAGAGCCTGTGGCGATGGCCTCTCGCGTGGGGGCAAGGCTATGGAAGCAGGGTGCTGATGGTGCTACAATCCGTCTGAGGCCCTGCTGCGAGAGATACGACAGGTGGTTACACCTTTTGGTACAATCTCCTCCTCAACAGCGGGGCCTCTTTACGTTGTCTGAAACTGAGGTTGCGCTGTCTTCACCTTGATGGTACAATGGCAATGGTTTGACCCTCGGCTTCACGGACTTGGCAGCATCCATCATCTCTGTCTGAAGCCAAACCTCGACCGGAGGACAACATGAAACTTGAGGGCGTGATCTACTGCGGCGACAACCTTGAGTGGATGCGCCAATTCCCCGATGAGTTGCTAGACCTCTGCTACATCGACCCACCTTTCTTCTCCGATAGGCACTACGAGGTCATCTTCAAAGATGGTCAGGAGATTAGGGCGTTTGAAGATCGGTGGAAAGGAGGGATAGACCACTACGTTGAATGGATGCGAGAAAGGGTGTTTGAGATCCACCGATTGCTCAAGGACACTGGCTCGTTCTACCTCCACTGTGACTACCACGCTGTGCACTATCTGAAGACCACGTGTGACGGGATATTTGGCTACCGGAACTTTGTCAACGAGATTGTCTGGAAGCGCCAGACTGCCCACAGCGACTGGAAGCAAGGTGCGAAGCACTTCGGCAGACTACATGACACAATTCTGTTCTACGTCAAGGGAGCCGACTACACATGGAACCAACAGTATTCCCCCTACTCGCAAGACTACGTCGACAAGTTCTACAAGCACGTCGAGCCACGTACAGGCCGCCGATACCAACTTGGCGACCTCACTGGGCCAGGCGGGGCGGCAAAGGGCAATCCTCAGTATGAACTCATGGGAGTCACCCGATACTGGCGCTACTCGAAGGAGAACATGCAGAGACTTGTCGAAGAGGGACGAGTGGTACAGACGAAACCTGGGGCTGTTCCCAGGTACAAGCGATATCTCGACGAAATGGCAGGTGTGGCCCTGCAAGACTTCTGGGATGACATTCGGCCAATCCATGGGAGTTCGAAGGAAGCGCAGGGCTACCCCACCCAGAAGCCTGAGGCACTCCTTGAGAGGATAATCAAGACATCATCCAACGAGGGCGACCTGGTCTTTGACCCATTCTGCGGCTGTGGCACTACCCTGGTGATAGCACAACGATTCAACAGACGATGGCTCGGCATAGATGTATCACCCACTGCCTGTAAGCTGATGAACAGACGCTTAGCGACTGAAGGCGCAAGTGGGCTACACATGGTAGGCATTCCCTACAAGCCAGCGGAGCTGAAGACACTCAAACCGTTTGAGTTCCAGAACTGGGTCGTGGGGATCATGGGCGGGACTGTGTCCGATAAGAAGAGTGCGGACATGGGCATAGACGGCTATAGCTTCATGGAAAGAGACCCTATCCAAGTCAAACAGAGCGAGAGTGTGGGGCGCAACGTGGTGGACAACTTTGAGACTGCGATAAGACGGGTCAACAAGACAAAGGGGTACATAGCCGGTTTCAGTTTCACCAAAGGCGCTTATGATGAGGTTGCGAGAGCCAAGAGGGAAGGCGGCCTTGACATACAGCTACTTACCGTTGAGGAACTAGTCGAAGAGTACGGCAAGTAGTGCCGTGCCCACATCGAAGAGATGCCGAGGTCAACCATCACCCTCAAGTCCAACGCTGGCGAACTAGCCCTCATAGCCCAAGACATAGGCGCTGAGGTCATCCGGGGGCCTGTGCCGTATGAAGGTCTTGAGGCAGCCCGCGGCATAAGAGATACATAGTGGTGACTGACTTCACGTATTCGCGCTTTGTCTATGTCGACACGTGCATCTACAGTCATCTTGCAAAGAATACCCAGTTGTGGGCCGACTTGCAGAGATTTCTGCTGGCAAACGACTTGTGCCTGGCGCTGAGTAGCGCGAACCTAGCTGAACTGGCGGACGCTCACCGGCTGCATGGGACCTTGGTTGACCTGTTGCTTTGGATGCCGTCAGCTGCCATCAAACCGTGGGATATCATTCTCAAGGAAGAGGTGAAGGCGCATCCGCAACGTCGGACTGAGTCTCTGCTCTTCTATCCTCTCAATCAGCTGATGCTGCAAAGCAACGGCCGTGCTACCCTTCGTGGCTGGTTTACGGGCAAAGAGCTGGTCCAAGCTCGGGCCGACCAGCTTAGGCACGGTCATCAAATGCTGGGCGTGCACCGCACGCTAAAGGGCAACTTCCCACCATCGAAGTCTGGCAAGTACACACGCGGCCAAGCGTCGGAGTTTGCCATGGGCATCGTGATGCAGTGGCTTGCGGACAGTCATCGTGTATTCTTGGCCTCGTTCAAGGACAGAGGCTCCGACTTGCACACCGAGGTTTTCTTGTCGGTGAGACTCTTCGCCCTAGTGAATTTCTACAAGTACTATCTTGGCCGACGGGAGCCGACGAAACTCTCAGACTTCGGGGACGAGTTCCACCTGTTCTACGTTCCTTACTGCAAACTGGCAATCATGGAACGTGATCTGTGTGACGTCCTCAATCAGATCAAGCGACACCAAGACGTACTTGATTCGACTGTAGTGCGAAACATAGACTTCTTCCAAGATTGGGCGTGGGAAGAGGCCGAGTAGAAGCGAGGAGAGCGAACAGAAGGATAGGCTCATTAGGGATGTGGAGGAGTGGTTGGACAAGAGATACCTCGGATATGTGCAGAAAGGCGAACACGATGGATGAAGAAGTGAAGTTGCCCGGCATAGCAGAAATCCAAACCCGTAAGACCGAGTCTGGACCCCGTGATGACCAAGAAATCAACCGACTGTTGAAGGAGGGCTGGGTACTGTTGGATGTCAGGGTCACACAGACCCGCACCGAGGACTTCTCACACGGTTACGTGATTTGGGTCCTCGGTAGGCCGAAGGAATAGCCAGAATCAGCGAGCACAGTCTCCCGGGCTGTCATGGGGTTAGCTGAGACCGAACGTCAGGCATGATAGGTCCGTAGTGGTGGCAGAGATCCCCAGTGGAGAGTGGGTTCGTAGTGAGCGCAGCCGCGGGCGCGGCGCCGCACAGCCGACTTGACATGACCAAATGCGGCGGTCTACGGGGCAAACGTGAGGCGCTCCTGGAGGGATTCGAACCCCCGCTCTCACAGATTCGAAGTCTGCGGCTCTGTCGACGGAGCTACAGGCGCTTGATCCCGGAAGCAGCCGTTCTCCGACGAGTCTCCCTGAAGTGACACGCTCCGCCCGACACCATGGCCACGCTGCGGCCTACACGGTGGGGTGACTCTCACTCCGCCGTGAGGCCGTTGATCTCGTCCTCCCAGCATTCGCACGTGGTGCGGACCTCATCTAGGTCTTGTAGACAAGGCTGCGTTCCCGCGCCATAATGACGGAGTGCGATCCGCAGGCCTGGAGGTGCAAAGCAATGAGTCCCGTCATAGAGAAATGGGTGATCAACGAAAAGGGAGAACGCGTCGGTGTCCTACTCGACATGGACGACTACCGGAGGATACTCCAAGAACTGGAGGAATGGGAGGCCATACGGGCCTACGACGCCGCCAAGTCGTCCGGAGACGAGATCATTCCCTTCAAGCAGGCCCTGGAGAAGATCGAGACGGCGCGTGAATGAGGCACACCGTATTCATTCTCCGCCGCGTTCACAAAGAACTCTCCGACCTGCCGGACCAGTCATTTGAGCGCGTAAGCTGAGCTATCCTCAGCTTGAGTGAAGATCCAAGACCCGCCGGCTGCAACAGGCTCACAGGGCGGGACGCGTGGAGAATTCGGGTGGGTGACTATCGGGTCATCTACGAGATAGATGAGGAATCGTCAGCAGTAACAATCCTACACGTAGGTCACAGGCGAGATGTCTATCGCTGAACAAAGACAACGGCGTTGCGTCCTTCTTTGGTCCTAGCCGCGTAGTCTCACCTGCTTTGGAGTACCCACCCTGCGAAATCACACACTGAGAACAGCCTCACGGCATGCGGTGAGGTTACAAGCTGCGTGGAGAGCCCTCACTCCGCCGTGAGGCCGTTGACCTCGTCCTCCCAGCATTCGCACGCGGTGCGGACCTCGTTGTCTCTGGTCATGGTCCCCTCGTAGGCCGCCCCGGTGGCGTGGGGTCTCCAGCCCGAGAGGATCATGGGCAAAGAGCCGTCGGCGGGGATCCACTCTCCATTGTACTTGCGGGCCAGGTGCAGGTGGGTGGCGGTGGAATACCCACCCTCGCAGGAAGCGTGTCCCACGCGTTGTCCCTGCTCGAGAACAGTGCCCACGGGCAGCGGTCCCTCGGGCGTGATATGCATGTACAACAGGTTCCAGCCGGTCTCCTCGTGACCATCCCCGTCCAGGTCCTGCACGACCACGCCGGTCTCCCGGCGCACCACGACCCCCGACGCAGCAGCCGCCACCCATTCCTGCGATGGCTGGCACCCCAACGGCCCTGACGGGGCAAAGTCGAGAGCCGCCCAGGCGCTGCCGCTGTTCCATCCCCCGTGGGGACCGGACGTGAGATACCAGGTGTACCCACTCTCCCACGGCAGGCGTAGCGCAAGCAGATCCAGGTCCGGCGGGACCACAGGATCCAGTGAGCGGGCAAAGGGGTCGCCGAACAGGCGCTGGTAGGTGGCGACGAAGGAGTCAGGCCCGTCGCCGGACACGGTCTGCCACTGGTCCCAGGTGGCGTCATGGGCCAGGAAGTATTGCAGTGCCCCGGTGGCGGCGTTGAGACCAGGCGTGTATTGGGCCTGCCTCCCGTCAGCGAGGCTAATCACGGCCCTGCCGCGGCCCTTCCAGTCGTAGTAGCCCCAGTTGAGCTGATCGGCAGCCCAGGCGACCTCGTACAGCAAGGTGGTCTCCGCCTGGTCGGTCTGCCCCAGCGCGTATTGCAGTGCCAGCCCGACGGGATCGGGATCGTCGACCCAGCCGCTCTTGAACTCGATCATGGCCAGCAACACCCGGGGCCCGATGCTGTAGCGCCGGGCGATCAAGTCGACAACCTCCGGGCCGCTGAGCACCTCCCCATCCACCAGTTCCTCGTAGCTGTTGAGGTAGCCGGGTCGCGCGGCGCAGAAGCCCTGCACGTCGAAATCGAGGTAGGCGGGGCCGTAGACGAACTCACTGTCGGGGACGAGGAGCTCGTCGGGACCGTACTCCAGTCCAGGTGATGGAATGACCAGGCGCTGGCCGACTTGAAGGCTGTGGGGGTCGAGGAGGTCGTTGGCCGAGATGATCTCGTCGGCAGTGCAGCCCAGATTGGCCGCGATGTAATCCAGGCTTCCGCCCCCCTCGACAATGTGCACATAGGGGGCCGGAGTGGGAGTGGGCCAAGACCTGGACTCCGACACCGGCGTTGCTGGCGCAGAAGTTGTAGCTGAGGCTGGAGGCGTCGCCCGTGCCCGGGTGCAGCCCACCGTCGTGCTGACGATGAGCATGCCCGCTGCCAATAGTGGCAAGAGCCTCCGCCTGGCGAAACGACGACGTTGGACGTGTGTCATCGTCTGGTTCGGTTTTCGCAACATTGACCGATCTCGTCCGTTCCACACCATTATAGCCTACACGACGATTTGCGCAACCCGAGGGGGCTGAGTGTGGGGTGAGGGTCCTATCTATGCCGTTGCCTTCTCATTGCGAGTGTGATGGCGCTGTGCTAGAATGCTCGACATCGGCTAGGTAGAGCCTGGAGCGAGTAACTTCTCGCGGCAGGGACGGGCTTCGCTCTGAGTATTGCATCGAGGCGACGGTTCCGAAAGACAAGACATGCGACATAAATTTCAGAGCGTGGTCATCACGTCATCCATGATCTACACTGGCGCCCTGCTGTTGTTGGTGCTGTTGCAGAGAACGTGGCTGGAGGGCGTATGGTGGGTGAGATTGGCTGCTTACGCTCTCCCCCATCTGTTCTTGCCTCTGCTCCTCTTCTTGCCCCTGGTCGTGCTATCGAAGTCGAGGTTGGCCAAGGCTGTGATTCTTGTGCCCTGCCTGTTGTTCCTGTTGCTGTACGGTAATCTGTTCCTTCCCCAGTTGGCCGGTGCTGAGCATGAGGGGGAGATCGTCCTGAACGTGATGACTTACAACGTGACTCACGGCACACCTGGCGTGGATCAGATTCTGTCGATCATCGAGACTGAGAAACCGGATGTGATCGCTTTGCAAGAGGTGTCAGCCGAGGTGGGCGAGGCCCTCTCTGGCTTGGATGACATGTATCCATACATGGCTTTGCACCCACAGGCTGGCTACTCCGGGAATGGCGTGCTGAGCCGCTTTCCCATCCTCGACGATGAGGCCTTTCGCTTGGTGGAGGGGGCGCACGTCTATCAGCATGTGGTCTTGGACGTGGAGGGTAAGAGCGTTCACCTGTTGAACGTCCACCTCCAGCTACCGGTGATCCGGCTGGACCGTTCGGAGGGGTCTCTGTCCCTTAACCCCAGGCGCTACAGTACCAGGGGACAAGATCTAGAGTTGGACCGTCTCCTCGAGGAGTTGGATGGTCTGGAGGGGCTGCTTATCGCCGCCGGCGACTTCAACATGACCGACCAGTCCTCAGGTTACAGGAGGCTGAGTGGGCGGTTGAGAGATGCCTTCCGTGACGTGGGCTGGGGTTTTGGATATACGTTTCCCGATGGAGAACTGAGATCTATTCCGATCCTCTTTCCGTTCCTGCGCATCGACTACATCTTCCATTCCTCGGACATTGGAGCGCAGAGGGCCTACGTGGGCGACAGAGGTGGCCCGGACCACCGGTTTCTCGTCGCAGAACTCGCGCTCTGAGCAAGGGTACGCAACTGGAAGCATCCTCTGGGAACAACTGACGACCTCAGGCTGTGTTCACCCCCACCCCAGCCCTCCCCAATTGTACAGACTGTCGGTTTACTCTGGGGAGACCACGTTTCTAGGCTCCCCTCCCTTGATGGTAGGGTGATCCGAGGGATGCCACGGCGGCGAGCGGGCAAACCGGGGCAGTGCGGAGAGGGGAAACCGGCTGAAGCCGGTTCTGCAGTGGCGGCCTTGTGAGCAACACGGGAACCCTCGACATGTATTCTGCGTCTCTAGAGAAAGGGCTTCAGTGAGTGGCAGCCCGCGCATGCTGGTACGGTACTAAAGGGCCATTGTCACAGAGTGAGGGAGCAGGTATAATACAAATGGAGCAGCAATGGGCCTGATTCGCACCGAGAGACTCACCAAGAAGTTTGGTGAGTTCATCGCCGTGAACGAAGTCACCTTCACCGTGAAGGCGGGCGAGATATTGGCCTTGCTGGGCCCGAATGGCGCGGGCAAGACCACAACGGTGCGCATGCTCGGTGCGATTCTGAAGCCAACCTCAGGAAAGGCCACGATCGCCGGCTACGATGTGGTCGAGGACGCCAAGACGGTGCGTCACGCCGTCGGGCTCCTCACCGAGTTCCCAGGACTCTATCACCGCATGCGGGCCCTCGACTATCTGCATTTCTTCGGTGAGCTCCAGGGTATGTCTCGACAGGAGCGCGAAGATCGCATTGAGAAGTTGATGGTCCGCTTTGGCATGTGGGAGGCCCGCAAACAACGCCTGGGAGAGTACTCCAAGGGGATGCGGCAGAAGATCGCGCTCATCAGAGCCATGATCCACGATCCTCAGATACTTTTCCTGGACGAGCCGACCTCGGCCATGGATCCCCACAGCGCTAAGATGGTACGCGACGCTATCGAGGACCTGCGCGCCTCTCATCGATCCATCATCCTCTGCACTCACAACCTGGTGGAGGCGGAGTCCCTGGCAGATCGCATCGCCATCATCAAGCAGGGCCGCATCATCGCCTTGGGGACTCCCGCTGAGTTGAAAAAGCAGCTCTTGGGCAACCCGTTGCTCGAGGTGCGGCTCGGTCAGCCTCTCGATGGTCTCTTGCCCGCCATCGAGAGCCTGGTCACCATCGAGGAGAGAGGTGATACCTGGTTCCGCTATCGCACGAGCACGCCTCAAGACATCAACCCTCTGCTGGTCCATCGGTTGACGGAGGAGGGCGCGGGGATCATCACCCTGAGCGAGGTGCTGCGCAGCCTGGAAGAGGTGTACCTGCACATCATAGAGGAGTGACATTGCTGGGCAACGCTTTGATCATCACTCGCCGTGAGATGCGGGATAATCTGCGGGATTGGCGCATTATCACTCCCATCTTGTTGCTGACCCTCATCTTCCCCTGGTTGATGACGGTGTCTTCGAGATTGGCGGCCAACGTTGCGGTAGTTTGGGGTGTGGGCCAGAACGCCGAGATCATCATGCATCGTTTGGTGCCCTTCTCCTTGATGATCGTGGGATTCTTCCCCATTTCCTTTTCGCTGGTGATCGCGCTGGAAAGCTTCGTGGGCGAGCGCGAGCGTCGCAGCATCGAGCCTTTGCTTTCTATGCCCATCTCCGACCGCGAGCTCTACCTCGGTAAGCTGTTGTCGTCCATGGTTCTCCCCTTGGCAGCCAGCTATTTGGGGATTGGCATGTACTTCGTGGGATTGGGCATCTACAGCAAGTATGTGATAGCTCCGCATCTGATGGTCCTGATTCTCGTCCTGACCAGCGTGGAGGCGGTGGTGATGGTTGCTGGAGCGGTCGTGGCCTCCAGTCAGACCACGAGCGTGCGAGCCGCGAACCTTCTGGCCAGTTTCATCATCATCCCTATGGCTTTCTTGCTTCAAGCGGAGGCGGTCCTTTTCTTCTGGGGTCGCTATGAGGTCCTCTGGGCCATGGTTCTGGTCCTACTGATGATGAATGTGATGCTGGTGAAGACTGGTATGCGCATCTTCAATCGGGAGGAGTTGCTGTCGCGGGAGTTCGACGAGATCAATCTGCCGGCCTCGTGGAGGACCTTCAAGCACCTGTTCGCCTGTCTGCCGGCCTCGGTGCACTTGCCGAGGGATGGGTCTGCTCCTCGGTTGAGCCTGTGGCGGGTGTATCGGCACGACCTACCTCAACTGCTGCGGCTTCACAAGCTGCCCATACTGGTGGCGGTGGCGGTGATGGTGATCGGCGTAGTTGGAGGTTGGATCTTCGCCCTGCAGCACCCGCTGCCCACGGGCATCATCGAGTTTGAAGGGCTGCGTGGCGTTGATCTCAGTAGAGACATGCCTGACGTGCCGCTCCTGCCGGGTTTTGATGCTCAGAGCATCTTCATCCATAACCTTAGGGTGCTGGGAATAGGACTCGCGGCCGCTCCGCTTTCTTTCGGCGGCATCCCGCTGGTGCTACTGCTGACGCCCATGGTGATCGTTGGTTTTGTAGCTGGCGAGGCGGCCTGCCTGGGCTTCAGTCCCTTGGTTTTTCTCCTGGCGTTCATCCTGCCCCATGGCGTTGTCGAACTGCCAGCGGTGGTGCTGGCCACCGCTTTCAGCCTGCGGCTAGGCGCCTCTATCATGGCCCCGCCGCCAGGTTTCGCCATCAGTGAGAGCTTGCTGCTTTCCATCGCTGATTTCCTCAAGGTCTTCTTCCTGTTGGTCGTCCCCATGCTCCTCGTGGCCGCGGTCATCGAGGTACACGTCACCCCTCTGGTGGTGATGCACTTCTTTGGCGGCTAAGTCCATACGTCGTCTGCACTCGGGCCTTGATCACATCGTTACGTCGGATCAGGGCCTTTTCTTATTGAGAAATTGAGTGAGACCTGCTATAATCTCGCCAAGCTGCTGGATCATCTTGGGTTGTAGGGAGGACCGATAGCGATCGGGTGGGTTCTCGAGGCTGAGTATGGGCAGTGATGAGGAGGTTAGCAAGCGGATAGAGCGTCTGCGCAAGGTGATTCGGTATCACGCCCACCGGTACCACGTGCTGGACGATCCCGAGATCACCGACGCAGAATACGACGCCCTGATGGCGGAGTTGCGGGAGTTGGAGGCCGCTCATCCCGAACTGGTGACGCCCGATTCCCCCACTCAGAGGGTCGGAGGCGAGCCCCTGCCACAGTTCGAGAAGGTGGAACACCGGCGTCCGCTACTCAGCCTGGACAACGCCTTCGATGAGGAGGAAGTGCGGGCCTGGGAGAGGCGGATACGGAGGCTGCTGGGAGATGACGCTGATATCAAGTACACAGTCGAACCCAAGATTGATGGCCTGGCCGTGGCTCTGACCTATGAGGAGGGGCGCCTGGTCCAGGGAGCCACTCGAGGTAACGGGTTCGTAGGTGAGGATGTAACGCAGAATCTGCGGACCATTCCAGCGATCCCACTGCGCATTCCCCTGCTCGGAGACGAGCTTCCTCCCGGCTATCTTGAGGCGCGCGGCGAGGTCTACATGCCAAGAGACCGCTTCGAGGAGTTGAACAGGCGGCGGGAAGCGGCTGGCGAGAGGCCATTCGCCAACCCGCGAAACGCCGCGGCTGGCTCCGTGCGGCAACTAGATCCGTCCATCACCCTTTCGCGCCCGCTGAGCATCTTCATGTACGCCGTGGGGCACGTGGAGGGAGTGACGCTGGAAGGTCAGTGGGAGGCGTTGTCTTTCCTGCGACGCATGGGCTTCCCCACAGCGGACAATATCCAGCTCTGCGATGATCTCGAGGAGCCTTTGGCTCTCTATCAGAAGTGGTTGGACCAGCGGGAGGCACTGAACTACGAGGCCGACGGTATAGTGATCAAGGTTGACAGCTTCGCACAGCAACTCGCCTTGGGAGAGGTCGCTCACGCTCCACGGTGGGCCATCGCGTACAAGTTCCCCGCCCACGAAGGGGTAACCGAGCTGCTGCGAATCGGCATCAATGTGGGGCGGACGGGCACCCTCAACCCCTACGCCGAATTGGAACCCGTGCACGTCGGTGGCGTGACCATCAGCCACGCTACTCTGCACAACGAAGAGGACATCCATCGCAAGGACATCCGTGAAGGCGATACGGTCATCGTCAAGCGGGCGGGGGACGTCATACCGCAGGTGGTGGGTCCGATCAAAGAACTCCGGACCGGCGACGAGAAGGTCTTTGAGATGCCGAAGTCCTGCCCCGTCTGCGGGCAGCCGGTAGTGAAGCCTGAGGATGCGGTGATGTACTACTGCATCAACGCGTCCTGTCCCGCCCAACTGGTAGGACGTGCTGAGCACTTCGCCTCCCGCGGAGCCATGGACATCGAAGGCTTCGGAGAGCGATTGGCGCAGACCTTTGTCGACAAAGGGCTGTTGGGCGATGCGGCTGACTTCTACTACCTGAAGGCCGAGGATCTTCTGGAGTTGGAGGGGTTCGCGGAGAAGAGTGTCGCCAGCTTGTTGGAGGCGATCGAGGCTTCAAAGGAACGCCCTTTGTGGCGTCTGGTGACCGCCTTGGGAATTCGGGGCGTGGGAGCCGTGGTGGCTCAGGTCCTGGTCAGGCATTTCGCTTCGCTGGACGAGTTGATGGCCGCTAGTGAGGAGGACCTGGAGGCCATAGAGGGGTTGGGGCCTCACACCGCGAAGAGCATCGTGGACCTTTACTCTCAGGAGCGCAACCGGCGCCTGGTGGAGAAGCTGCGGAGAGCAGGAGTTCGCATGAGACGTCTGCCCGAGGAAGCGGGGCCTCAGGAGGGGGCGCTGAGCGGCCTCACGTTCGTCATCACGGGGACCCTGCCTACCATGAGTCAGGAAGGAGCCGCAGAGTTCATTGAGGCTCGCGGAGGGCGCGTCACCTCCAGCGTCAGTCGGAACACGGACTACTTGCTGCTCGGCGAGACTCCGGGGCGTGCCAAGGTCAGGAGGGCGGAGGAGCTAGGGGTGTCCTCTATGAGTGAGGAGGAACTGCACGGGTTGGTGGAGGACCGGTAAGCCGAGCCCAAGGTGATGGATCACCAATTGGGGGCTTGCCATTCACGTGTCGTAGAGAGACGGGGGGTGTAGGCTATGGAGCAGATGGAGCACCAGTCCACGGTGAAGGTAGAGATCCTTACGGTGGATCACCACCTTGTGGGGTATGTCACCACGGGCGCCAGGCGTTTCTCCACTTGGCTCAACCTGGACAATCTGCCGACCATAACCATGGACAACGTCACCTTGAGGTCGTTGTGGAACCCGGAAAGCGCAGTGGTATCCCTGGCGTTCGTTGTGGTCAACAGGGAAGCCATCCTGGCCGCGATTCCCAGGGAAGCGCCCATGGTCCCGCTGGGCAAAGATCCGGAACGGAGACCTCTCGAACATGTGAAGAAGGTTCGACACGAGGTGGTGGTGAGTCTGGCTCCTTTCGCGTTGAGAGGGTACATGCACTTGGCGAAGGAAGCGGATCTGCGCCGGACCTTGCTCACATTCTCGGATTCCTTCCTGCCTGTCACCGAGGCCAGGGTTGTCTACACGCCGAATCCGCAACTGATGTGGGAGGGAGACGTGGTGCTGATCAATCGGAGCAAGGCCCAGCTTTACTGGCCTGCGCCGGACTAGGATGGGAGGCAGAGGATGGATGCTGCGGAGCGGAGAGAGATCGAGCTCGATGTGTACACCGATACGCACCATATCACAGGTCGCCTATCCACCAGGGAAGGGCGGCTGTCCGACACGCTGAACTACGAACTGCCGCACGTCATGGTGCTCAGCGACGCCACCACTGAACCGCTACTGCAGCCTGAGGAGTCCCCAACCCAAGGGGACTTCATGCACCTGGACACCATGGCCATAGCTTTCACTGTTCCTCGTGGCCCCGAGCTGCCCCTCGAGGAACGTCAGCGAAGCACCGCGTTCGAATACGTGGAGAAGGAGCGCCATAAAGCCGTGGTCAGGGTGCCTCCTTTCAGGTTTGAAGGGTATCTACATCTGCCAAAAGGCAATGACGTGGAGCGTTCGTTGTGGGATCTCACCCCTGCTTTCATCCCCCTCAGCGATGCTACGGTTACCCTCAACCTCCGCCCAAACGCGGCCTGGCACATGGAGGTGGTGATCCTCAACAGGCGCAAGGCGCAGATCACACTACCTCGCTAGGGGAGCATCAAGCGCGACGGATGAGAGTGACACGGCCGTTGCTGAACGGGGCTTTCCTTGTCAGAGAGAACAGGTTCCGTGCTCGCGTCCGCTTGAATGGGGAAGAAGTGGCGGCCCACGTCCCAAATTCTGGTCGCCTGACTGAGTTGCTATCCCCCAACCGCCTGGTTCTTCTGGCCGAGGCGAGAAGTCCACACCGGGTGACGGACTATGACCTGCTCATGGTTTGCTTGCCCCATACTCTGGTCTCCATTGACGCTCGGTTGCCCAACCACCTGTTCGCAGAGGCGGTCGAGGCGGGAGCTTTGCAGGAGTTCGAGGACTACTCCGTTGCCCGGCGCGAGGTCTCCTACGGCGACAGCCGGCTGGACTTCCTCTTGGAGGCCGATGCGATCGGGCGTGCCTGCCTGGTAGAAGTCAAATCGGTAACTCTGGTTCAGGATGCCGTAGGCCGTTTTCCTGATGCGGTGACAGAACGCGGAAGGCGGCATCTCCGGGAGTTGGCGCGAGCAGCACTCGAAGGCAAGAGAACGGCTGTGGTCTTCATCATCCAGCGGCCGGATGCTATGGCCTTCGGTCCCCATGACGAGTCGGACCCCGACTTCGGGGTCGTCCTGCGGGAGGTAGCGGCCTCCGGGGTGGAAGTCCACGCCTACACGTGTGAGGTGAGCCGAGCGCGGGTGAAAGTCGCTGAAAGGGTTCCAGTTCTCCTGGCAGACAGTGGCGAAAGCGCCATGGAGAGCGCCGTTTGAGTCCCTGGCGGATAGCGGGCGACGGGAAGGAACTCCGAGAGAACGCCTCTAAAGGCTGGGCCTGCGTCGCGAGTCGCGCGGCACCACAGGTTGATTGAGTTCCCTAGGGAGTTACTAACCTTGGTGAGGGAATGAACTCCCGCGCCCTTCAACGCGACTGCAGAGGAGCGCCAGGAAACAGGATGTCCTGGCTCAGGATGTCACGCCCAGAGGGGCTGGTTCCGGTCCCTCACGTGGGTCATGGATGTCTTCCGTCTGTCCAACGGCGTCGCAGCAACGGGCTTGCAAAGGACGCCAACCCTGGTATAATTGTGGTCAATACCCCATCTCGGACAAGCCAATAGTTGCAGGCAGAGGGGCTGTGAGAATGGACGATGATCTTGATGTGGTGGAGTTCTTGACCCACCACCATCGAATCACAGGCAGGCTGAGCAGAGGCGGACAACGTCTGACCGATGTGCTGAACGACGACCTGACCTCCACCTTGGAAGTGCGAGAGGTTGAGGTCAGACGCCTGCTGGCTCCCGAGAAGGTGGTCGCCGCTCGCGCCGCTGCCCTCCTGGAGAAGCAGGGGATTCTGTTCGCCATGAGCGGAGCGCGGGGTGCTCGCGCTGCGCAGCGTAGCTTCTACAAGCACGTCGATACCACGGAGTGGGAGGTTTTCGTGACCATTCCGAACTTCGAGCTGACCGGTAAGTTCCACGTTCGCGGGACAAGCGACCTGAAGACCATGTTGTTAACCTGGACGGGCCAGTTCATTCCCATCACCAAAGCCAAAGCGGTGTTCACCCTCTTTCCTGACGTCAGCTTCTCTAGCGACGTGATGATCGTCAATCGATCCCACATCGAGATCATCTGTACGGATGCCAAACCAAGTCTCTGAGCCTGGCCCGCAGGAAACGGTGCGGGCTGTGCGGCACATCGGGGGGACAGAGCATCGTCCTGCAAACTGGAGGGTCAGCGGTTTGCTGTGGGATTACGGCGGCTGATGAAGTAGTCTGGCCGCCGATCCAAGGCCCCTAATCGGTTTGCCGCCCCGGAAGAGAGCAGGCAGCGCTGGGGCGGGGTTTCATGTGCCAGGGAGGGTGTTGGGCAAGAACTTTCCCACACCTCCGCTGGATTCATCCTGAGCGTGGTGCTGAGGCTGTCGCAGGGAAAGCCTCAGGCCGTCTCCGAGGTGCAATCCAGTAGACGGCGGCTCTTGCAGCTCCCACCGCGTAGCACCTCAATCGTCTAGAGGGACTTGGAGGTTTGGGCCAGCAAACTGGACTTGTTGGCGGCGCTAGTGGGCTGACGTGGGTCGCGCCAGAACGTATTCCCGCGCCAAGGTCAGCAAGTGCCTGCGGGACTCTGGTAGCGTATTGTGTGCCGAGGCTTACATTCGATCCCTGGACTTCACAACCGTTGTTCAGCCTCCTCTGCAACGGGCTTTCGCCAAAACGGTCGGTTCGTGGTATAGTAACGTCTCAAATGACGGGGGTAAGGCGAGAGATGAGCAACCTACAAGACAAGACGCTGGCCTTCATCGGCAGTGGCGTGATGGCGGAGGCGATGATCAATGGCATTCTCAGCCAGGGCTTGACCGAACCCCCACGGATGATAGCGAGTGATCCACTGGTGGAGCGGGGGGATGAACTCGGCGACCGCTACGGGGTGAGAGTCACGACGGATAACTCTCAGGCAGCCGGCGCGGCGCAGATCGTCGTCCTGTCCTTCAAGCCGCAGATTCTCCCAGCGGTGCTGAAGGAGTTGGAAGGAACGATGGACCCTGAAGGCTTGGTGCTCTCCATCGTAGCCGGGGCGCGGATAAGCGTCATAGCAGATGGGCTCGGGCATGGAGCGGTCGTGAGGGTTATGCCCAACACTCCAGCCCAGATAGGTCAAGGGATGTCCGTCTGGACGGCAACGGCGCAGGTTGGTGACGACCAGCGAGCTCAGGCGCAGACCATTCTGCGGGCTCTGGGAGAAGAGATCTATGTCGAGGACGAGGATTATCTGGACATGGCCACGGCCCTGAGCGGAACCGGGCCTGCGTATGTCTTCATGTTCATGGAGGCCCTCATTGACGCCGGGGTGCATCTTGGCTTCTCTCGTCGGGTAGCTGAACAACTGGTGTTGCAGACGCTGCAAGGATCGGTGGCCTTCGCTCGGCGGTCAGGCGTCCATACCGCCGAGCTGCGCAACATGGTCACTTCACCGGGTGGCACGTCTGCCGAAGCCCTCTATCAACTGGAAAAGGGAGGGTTCAGGACCGTTCTCTCCCGCGCTATCTGGGCTGCGTATCAGAAGTCGAAGTATCTGGGCGAACTGAGCAGCAAGTGAGAGTTCTTGTCTTGCTGTCATTGTTGGGCTATAATCCGCGGGGTTTGAATCAGACCAAGCGTGTTTGACACAGGATAGGTTTGATGAGTCGAAAAAAGAGTGAGACACGTCCAGGGGGCCGAGCTGAGCTTCGGTCTCTGGTGGGTTTGCTGCCGTTGATCGTGGCCTCCGTGCTGATGGCGTTTGTGATCACGGCGGCCGTGCCGGCATCGACGTACTGCTCTTTTCAGTCTCCGGTGAGCCCGGTAAGCCCGGTTGGCCCTACTCCTGGCCAGACACCAGCGATCCCCACAGCGACGGCAAGCGGCCCGTCTCTGGTGGCCGTGCCAGATGCACCCAACTTCGTCCCCTGGATCATCGGTTTGCTAGTGACCGCCATAGTAGTTGGGCTGGTGTTGTATTGGAGAGGCAGACGGGAGGGAGGCGAAGGCAGCCCGTGAGGAAACTGCGTAACGTATGGCGTCTTCTGCGGGGTGAGCTTCGTGCTACCTCGTCCCTTATTTCACTGGCAGTCCTCTCTGTGCTCACCGTCTTCATGTTGACGCAAAGCAGCGCAACCCTGGCATACCCTTCCTTTCAGTCGCCTGAGTCTCCAGTAGAATCTCCCGCAGCCACGCCGGCTCCATCGGGAGTTCCCCCTGAGCAGCCGCCCCAAGAGTCCCCGGTTGCTCCACCCCCTGAGGTACCCGTTGAGGTTGAGACCCCGTTGCCCACACCCCAAGTCACTTTGGAACAGACTCCGATTGCAGTCACTCCTGTACCCACCGTCGAAGGTGAGGAGGCTTCTTCCACCGGAGGTGTCTCGTGGGCGGTCTTGATTGATACTCTCGTGGTCGGACTGTCCTCCGTCTGGCTGTGCTGCGGGGGGTTGGCCCTCGTGCTGTTCGTGCTGGGAGTCATTGCCACGTTCCTGCTACGGGCAACGTAATGGTCAGTGTGTGGCCCGGAAGGATGAAAGTCGCCCGGGTCACCCTGCTAGTCCTCGTCGTCCTCGCCTTTGCCCTCCGTCTCTACCACTTGGACTATCAAAGCCTGTGGCGCGACGAAGTGGATGCTATCCTCTTCGCCGGTCGCGATCTGAGTGGTCTGCTTACCCTGTTCGTCAAGCCTGGGCACAACGGTCCCCTCTACTACCTCATCCTGCACTTCTGGATCGGGGTGGTTGGAGACAGCGAGTTCAGCGTCAGGTTCCTGTCGCTCACCTGCGGCGTGCTCGCTGTGCCTCTGATGTTCAGGCTAGGACGGCGGTGGGTGGGGCAAAGAGGAGCTCTGGTGGCGGCGTTCCTATGTGCCACTTCCCCCTACCTTATCTGGTATTCGCAGGAGGGCAAGATGTACGCCCTCCTGTTGTTCTTCTCCATGGTCTCCACGTACGTGTACCTTCTAGCCCTGGAGCGAAACCGCATCTATCTGTGGGTCTCCTATCTGGTCCTCACAGCCGCCTCCATGTACGTCCATCTCCTGGCTGTGCTGCTCATTCCTTTCCACTTCCTCTTGTTCTTCGTCACGTGGCCTCGTTACCGGCACGCACTCAAGTCGTGGCTGGCGACGTTTGCTATCCTGGCCTTGCCGTACGTTCCTCTGGCTCGGTGGCAGGTGCCGCTCCTGCTTTCGCCATTCAGCACAGGCCACCAGTTCTACGCATTGCACGAGATGTTGACTGTTCTTCTCTTCGCCTTCAGCCTGAATGTAGTGCCCTACCGGGGGCTATTGCCGATAGCAGTCTTCGTCTTTCTGCTCCTGGCCGGCCTCTTGCTCTACAAGCGCAACAATGGGAGCGCCGAGGCTGGGGGACTGGGGCCCATCCTTGAGACCCGCCGGGAGAGCATCTCCTTGAGCTCGTATCTCTTTGTGCCCATCATCTGTCTCTTCGTAATCTCCTTGGGCATGCCGATCTTCACGGACAGGTATCTGATCACGGTGGTCCCCGCGTATCTGTTGCTGCTGAGTTGCGGCCTGCTGGTACTGAAGCAGAGATTCGCTCCCCTGGTGCTAGTATGCCTGGCCTCATTGCTCGTGTCCAATCTGTACATGGTCTCGGTGCAGGGGCACACCAAGATCAAGTCCGATTTCCGCTCTGCGGCCGAGTACGTCAGGGACGATGGCCGCGGGGACCTGATCATGTTCCTCATCCCTCATGGTAGACGGGTCTTCGGCTACTACTATCAGGGTCGGTTCCGATGGGCCGAGCCGCCCTATACGAATGGGGGAATGGGTGCGGAGGAGGTGGCCCAAGCGATGGAGGAGGCCACGGCGGAGCATCAAGAGGTCTGGCTGATCGCCTCTGAGGCGGAGCTGTGGGATTCCAGGGGGTTGGTCAAGGACTGGTTTGACATCAATGGCGCGCTGTTGGATCATCACAGCTTCGCAAGGGTGGACGTGTATCTCTATTCGCTGGAATCTGGAGAGGCGCTGTTGCGGAGGGAGATCTGCTGAATGAGATGCGAGTTGTGCAAGCGGCCGGCCTGGTACCGGTGTGGTCGCACGGGCATTCCCATTTGTCCTGTGCACGCCAGTCTGGAGGTGGTGGCCTCGCGGCCTGATGAGGGGCGGTCTGGGTCCTTCGAGCTGCGGGCAGCAACGTTGGAGGAGTACCCATGCTTGAAGCAGATGGTCGTGGATTTCTGGGGCGAGACGGAGATGGAGTGTTTCGAGGGCGTGTTTGATGTGACCCAGTTACCCGCTTTCGCAGGCTTGGCGGAAGACCACTTGGTGGGCTTTCTCTCCTATGCGATCGAGGAGGATGCGCTGAACATCGTGATGCTCAACGTCTTGCCAGAGCGTCAAGGGGCGGGCCTGGGCCAAGAGTTGGTGAAGGCCGTGATCGGGGAGGCAGGCCGGCGGAACCTGTCACGTCTCATCGTGGGCACGTCCAACGACAACTTGCCGGCGCTGGATTTCTATCAGCGCCTTGGCTTCGTCATCGCGGAGGTGGTGCCGGGGCGGATCGTGGAATGCCACGGAGGCGTCGAGGAGGGGTTCGCGGGCATTGGCGTGCGGGACGAGATACGGCTCGAGTTGGTGTTGGCCGACCTGGATCCTTGCGAGTAGCGCATCCCGAGTAGGCCGCAGGCCATATGGAGGGACGCGGTTCTGGGGCGTGGGGGATCCCAGGCAACGCGGAGCGAGAGTTGCCAGAGAAGTGATTCCGTGTTAGACTATGAGTGTATGTGCCCCCGTAGCTCAGGCGGATAGAGCGGCGGCCTCCGAAGCCGTGTGCGCGCGTTCGAGTCGCGCCGGGGGTACTTAACGTAAGTGCGAACGGGAACGAACGGTGGAGCGTTGCCGGTTGCCTTCGCGCGGGAGCAGCCGGAACAAAGTCCGCTGCCCCCGCCTGTAGACAGCGACGCTCCTGTGATGGTCGGTTGTGATGGCTGCTTGCTGGAAAGCTTTTTCGGCTGCTGCCAACCGTGCGCGAAGTGCCGGCCTGAGAGCTGGCTCGGGTGGATGGACGTATTCACGGAGAAGACGCCTGGAACTCTGTCAATCGAGCTATGAGTCCTTCCTGCTTCGGCTTCGGGTCATGTCGAAGCCCTTCTTGGCCACTTTGATAGCGATGCCCCCGCCAGGCACCAGCAGGTCCACTGCGTCCACCCCCACGTCGAAAAGGAATTCCGCATCGAGGACCTTCCCGAGGTATCGCTGGAAGGTACTGCTGCCGACCCCCAGTTTGCCCGTCAGTGCATCACATTCCATGATGCCTTCCTTCTCCTTTGGCAGCCAGCGATATTCGAAGGCGTAGACGGGACGGTAGTAGAGGTCCACTCGCTCCACGTTGACCTGTTCTTCCAAGATGCGGTCCGCCTGCACGCTCTTGATCATCCCGGCCAGCACCTCACGCACAATAGCCGACGCGCGGGCTTGCGGCGGCACTACGATGGTCTCCGCTGGCGCAAGACTCTCAAGGGCTTCCGCCGAGATCGCGGCAGCGGGAAACTTGAGGTAGTCGGCCAACGCCGGGACCTTCTCACCGGTGATGCCCTCAACGAACACCTCCTGGTGCGCCTCCTCCCGACAATGGTCCAGGCCGGTGAGAGTGATGGAGCCACTCTCTGCCTTGTACTCCGTGCCCTCAACACTGACGGACTCCACTTCTGAGCCACTCGTAGCAAGCGAATACTCTGACGTCCGCTCATAGACGTGGAGGGCTGTACAGACCACGTGCCAAAAGGGCTGGTAACGATGTTCCTTGTATGTCAATTCGAACTCGTCGTCCTTGGGCTGTTGCAAGAACTTGGTCATTTTGGTGATCGTGCCGAAGGCGTCGCTCTTCTTGCTCCAAGCACGCCCTTCAGCCTGCTCCATGGGGATCTGCTCTTCGAATAGCAGAACTCGCTCGTCAGCAACACTGATTTGCATATCTTGATGCCCCCCTTGGTTCAAATGGATCTCACGTATTCGTCATCGCCCTTGTAGGGATCATTGGTTGATAACAATGGGCACTGAGGACTCTAGCACCCCCCAGGCGTGGATGCAAGAAGAGCAGCAGATGACTCGCCGACTCGCGGCCACGGACCGGAGTGCAATGGCGAAGGCATCAGTGCACCAGAGTTCACAGTGACTGCAGCATGATCGGGTTGGAAGTGGGTCCAGATGTGGCAGCCACAGACCGCTTTGGACGCAGATACCGCGTAGAATCGCTTCCAGGACGCACCAGAGCCTCTGTAGGGGGCGATTTTGCGATCTGAATGGTGTGTGTTTGGGTGATATGCTTGCGGACTCCCAACCCGAGGGGATCAGGAGAGCGATCTGTGAAATCCGGGAGAACCCTACTGTGGAACGAGCAATCGGTTTGCGGTGCAGGTAGGACAGGGCTCTTGCGCGGCGGCTAGGCCTGTCCGCCTCCCTGTTCTATCATCTCCAACAGCGGGGAGCCTGCAATCTCATCCGGCAGGAGAAAGGGGCTTGTCTCCCCCGGCACGAGGTCGAATCCTCCCCACAGGAAGGTTCTATCGACGAGCGAAGTGCAGACCTCGCCCGTCCCTATGAATGTCCTGTAGGACCGAGCGGCCGTGACCTTGGTGACCTTTCGTATCATTCGCCAAAGGATGAGAGGCAAAGCCCCGAAGCGGTATCGCTTGCCCACTTCCCCCGCAGCAAAGCTGTACATGCGGTCGTATGCCCTCTGCCTCTCGGCCTCTTCGTCAAAGCACCAGTTCTGGAGCCGATAGACGCCGTACTCATGGTACCTCTCCGGTCTCCATCGGTCGTCGCTCACGCCCTCCGCTCCCGCCTCGATAATGCGGGGCAAAGCTCGCCCGGCACGATAGCGGAGGAAGGCATGTGTCCACTTGATGTCTGCTCCGAGCCAGTTGGCAACACGGAGCCACCAACTCGGTGTGTGCGTTACGACGATGTCAAGCTGCATCGGGCAACCTCACGTCACGGATGGCGAAGACCCGACTTGTTTCGTTTATCATTGTCAGTGTGTCGAAGCTTCGCAACCGATTCTGCACCACGTATCGCCGATTGTCAAGGCTGAGTCGCAGGTGAGCCGAGAGATCGTGACCACTTCGCCAAGGGTGGGGAGAGCGGTCTTCCGCTGCCAGCGAGAGCCAAGCGCCGACCACGGGCGGACGGGGACTGGTAACGTGCCGCATTACGAACCTGGCTGCGTGAGCTCGTAGTCCGTGAGCCGTGAGAGAATCAGCGGAGCCTCTCGGCGATCGCGCCAGCGCCCGTGGTGACTAGCAGTGCGCCACACCTTGGCTTGCCTAACATGGGTCACCGTGGCTCACCGCCATAGAGTGCGGCCGAACAGACAACGGTACCAATTTCCTATTGCCGCCACCGCCGCTGCATTGTATACTGGAACAACAGGTCTCGCACCGACGACGCGAGGATTGCCGCGGCTTTCCCGTGGGATGCAGCTCCGCACCGGTGACAGCGCCGGAGTCCAAAGGTTGGCATACGCCTGCTTCGTCCTGCGGAACCATGCAGGCTGGACGCCCTGGGCGAGCGAACCCTCTATGAACAATGTCCACATGAAACACAGATCCTCGGCAAGGCCGACGAGTTCTCTACCCAAGGGAGCACGCCTCCTCATCGCTGCGGCTTTCCTGGCTTTGCTTCTCGTGCTCGTGACTCCATCCAGTTCGAGGCTGGCTATCGAGCAGCCTCACGTGGGGTACGGCGCCTTCCTTTCGGAGCGGAGCCATGCCTATCTGGTGGATGACATGGGCTTCGACTGGTTGGTGTGGAACCTCCAGTGGTCGCTGGCCGAGCACCCTAAGGGGACCTACCATTGGCAGGGCCTGGACGAACTCCTGGCCGCCGCGGAGAGCATGGGCCTGAAGGTGATCCTACGCGTGGATTCCGCTCCTGACTGGGCGAGAAGCGGCCCTGAGGGCGCCCCGCCCGATGACATGGCCGACCTTGGCAATTTCATGTATGCCCTGGCGTCTCATTGCGCGGGCGACGTCGCTGGTTACGTGATCTGGAACGAACCGAACCTCCCCATGTTCTGGGGCGGCAGCCCTAACGCTGGCGAATACGTCCAGATGCTGGAGGCGGTCTACCCCAGGATCACAGAAGCCGACGCGGACGCCGCGGTCGTCACCGCCGGAATGGCCACCACCGGTGGGCCAGGCGGCGCTCTGTGCGGGCTTGGGGCAGGCGTCTCCAGCATGGCGATCACCTCTTACACCGAAGGACTCTACGCCTCCGGGGTGATCAACGATCTGGATTTCATCTGTGCCATCTATCGACAGGGAGGCAAGAACAGCTTCGACGTCCTGGGTTCCCACCCCTACGGCTTCGCCTACGAACCGCAGCGGGACCCCTCATCGGTGGGGGGTCTCGCCTTCCGCCGCGTGGAGCAGCAGAGGGCGATAATGGAGAACTGGAACGATGGCGACAAGCAGATCTGGGCGATAGAGTCCGGCTGGATACTGGACCCCGGCTCCACGTGCCGCGGGTGGGGCGATTGGCCCACGCGAACCTGGCAGATAGTCACTGAACAACAGCAAGGCGACTATCTGGTCGGCGCCTATCTGTATGCGCGCAGCAGTTGGCCGTGGATGGGGGTGATGAGCCTGTTCAACATGGATTTCGCCACTATGTACTGGTACCATGAGTGCGAGCCGGTGCGCTGGTATTCCATCGCCTATCGGGAGAACCACCTGGATCCCTTCAACAGCCCCATCGTCTACCGTAAGGCCTACTACGCTCTTCAGACCATGGTACAAGCTCTCGCGGGCGGCCCGCAGGCCTACGTGCCGTTGGTCGTGCAAAATCATCAGTGAGCGTGTGTCGCTAGGCGCGCGCGCTCTCTCGGTGCCTGGATGAGGCGCGACCACGAGCTTCGGCTGGGACATGCCAATGCCGAGGCTTGGGACCGCCACGCAGGGGAACTAGCGCGCCAGTGCCTCTTCGACATAGTCGGCAGCCTCGGCGTCTCTATCCCGCGCCTGGAGTATAAGCGGCGCGATCTGGCGGCGAACGGCAGGCTCAGCCAGTCTGTTGACGAGTTCGTCCGAGAACTCCCTTCCTCCCATGAGATCCCAGACATCCCACATCAGATCGTGCTCCGCCTCGTAGCACTCGGCCGCCGCCAGCAACTGCACCGCCATGGCGGGTTCATCTTCTGCCACCTGCCTCGAGAATAGTGACGCGTACCAGCGGGCTTCCGCCAGCGTCCCTACGGCATCGTTGTGCACCATGTAGCGCTCGCGGAGTGCATCCACGTCGTCCACGGGGAAATCTTCGTCACGAAGCAGGGCGTCGGCCCACGCGTCGTAAGCAGCAAGCCCGCTGCGATAGTCATGGATGAGCGGTGTGCGCACGATCTCGAGCGCCCATCTGAGGGCCTTACGGTAGATCTCCCCAGGTGAAGGCCTTTCTTGCTTCTCGCCGATAATGATCAGGCCCTGGGTGTCCTCGTACCAGTCCGCTTTGTGGAAGTAGCCGGAGGGCTCGACATCCACGGCCGTGGCGAATTCAGGGAAGACCTGGAAGAAGTTCCACCCGACGATTGCCTCGCCGTGTCCGTCGTACCCCGTGATGATGCAGGACACGGGAGGTCCGATGACGCCAAAGGCTATCACGGGGCGACGCCTGTCGCGGATGCTCTCGGTGACGCGGCTGCGTAGGTAGTCGTAGTCCCTGTATTCGGTGAAGAAGTCCACTCCTTCGTGGCCGATGAGTCTGCTGTCCTGGTTACCGAAGGCTTCATGAGCGTAGCCCACGGCCTCGAAGGCACGGCGGATCGGCTCCAGAGCAACGGCTGCCATGATGTTCGTTGACGTATTGCCCAGGTCCCACCTCTGCGAGTGCCACATCAGCCGAAACGCGGCGCCGGACGTGCCCATGATGTACACATACAGGTTGTCCAGATGCCAGGTTGACCGGTGTTCCGTGATCTCCTTGCAGCCGAAGTCCTCGCCCATGAACTGTAGGCAGGCCTTGAGACAAGCCGGAAACATCTCGTCTTCTGGCACTTGCGGCCCGCCGTCGTAGAAGTGGACGCGCGGCACGCCTTCGAGTACCACGCGCCCAGGCTCATCTGTCTTTGTCGATTGCTTTCTCATGGTCACAGCCTCCGTCTTGATCCGTTCTCCATACGGGCGCGTGCAGAACCCCAGCATGTCTCCTACACTGCCTGTCCAGGTACTTCACTTGCCGCTCTTGAGTCCGGTCTTCAGCTTGTTATCCACCTCGCGCACGATGTGAGCGGCCAGGACATCGCGATTCACCTCCAGATAAGCGGCCACCCGATCAGGGTGTTTCTTGCTCAAGTCACGCAGCATCCAGGAAACGGCTTTGGTGATCATGGGGTGCCGTTCCTCTTTCACCTGGTCCATCAATGCGAAGGTAGGTTTGGGGAACCTGGCATCCTTCCGCGCGCGGTTCAGCCCTATGGCACCCACCAACCCCAGCCGCCGGCTCCAGACGTCCTCATCGGCGATCAGATCCCGGAGGTGCTGTGCCCTGGCGTCTACGTCATCAAGCACCCAGGGACCCACAACGCCCACTCCCAGCACATCGGTGAGCTCCCAGTTGTCGAGGTCGCGCCGACAGCGCTCGAAGCTGGACCACGCCAGGCCTGGAATGTACTGCGGATAGTGCCGTAGCAACTCCAGGGCTAGCATCCGCTCCTCTCGCGATTGCCCGTCCCACAGCGCCTCGGCCAGCGCCAGGAGGTCTTCCGCGACGACGTCCTTATGAGTCCGTCGCCAGGCGCGCACGATCTGGCGGAGATCAAACACCCGCAGACCGTAGACCTCGAGTTTGGAGGGAATCGTCCTGCTGATCACCTGCGCGTACTCTGGATCAGCATACTCCTCGATTTGGTCCAGCAAGTGCTGTTTCTCAGCTTGTGCGTCCATGGTCAGGTCACGCCTCGGGAGAGCCACTCCCCCATCGGGTGAGAACCTTCGATATTGACTGGCCGCTCGGCGCAGAACCGGACGAGGATCTCAACCAGTGACTTGGTGCTGTCTCTGCGCAGACGCTCCATGTCACGTGAAGACTGGCGGCAACACCGTCGGCGCTCGAACGATTATAGAAGCAATGGGCGCTGGGAGACAAGCTCCGCGGCCAAGACGCTAGTCACAGGGAGTGGCCCGCGACGTGGCCATGGTGTAGGGCGGGGAGTTGCGTTGCCAGCTTACCTTTGGTATACTTGGGTGTAACTTCAGGGGGAGTCGTCGGAGAACGGCTGCTTCTGGCATCAAGCGCCTGTAGCTCAGTGGACAGAGCCGCAGACTTCGAATCTGTGTGGGCGGGGGTTCGAATCCCTCCAGGCGCGCCTCTTGTAGATCTGCTCTCCTTGGTGCATCCCTCTCCGGTGGAAGGCTATCGGCACAAGCTCTCACACGGTGCTCCATCGTGGTCTCCGTCTAGGCGGGACCGGTCGCTTGGACAGGCGTCCCGATAGGACATCACCTCAGCGTACGATGAGAAATCGCAACCGCCGCCCGTCGCCAGTCTCGATCTGTTAGCGACCCTTCGCAAGCGGCTCCAACAGATGCACTTCTACCCTCTTCTCCGCTCCGGCATCGATCAACAGACCTACCAAGAGTTATCCACATCTCCACAGGGGGGTGGTGCCCAGGACACAGGGGGGTGGTGTCCAGGACATAGGGGGTGGTGTCCAGGACATAGGGGGTGGTGCCCAGGACATAACGAAGCATTACTAAGAAAGCAAGATACAAGAAGTAGTATGAAGAGAAGCAAAAAACGCGCTACCGCGCGAAATGACTGACTCCAACTTCCGAACGTGCATCGCCGACACCTACGCTCTCGCGTTCGACGAAAACCTGGGCATCTTGGTGGTCCGGGTTTAGCTGCAGCACTCCTTCGAGGCACCAGCACTTGTCTTCGAGGTCGTCTGCTTCTGCTGCCAGCCAGACCTATGCCCGAATCACGAGTTCACGAGGCCCGGTGCCATGTCGGAGTATGAAGTTGGCCAGAAGAGTTGGTAGCTTGTCGACCATGGCGGACTCAGCGCTGCCTCATCGGGACTGTAGCAACGGCGGGAACCACTGGCAATGTACCTCAAGAATACCTAGCCTGTTGCGTAACATCATGGAAGAACGAATAGGCGTGCTTCTTGACAAATATCCAATTTCATGGTATGAAGTAACACGGACGGCAGGCACACATAAGCGGATTGGCCTATTGCGCCCAAAAGGGGGGGTGCAGTATAATAGTTGGTGGCTTCATAGGATTCTCCTATGGCTTATATCTTCACCGATCACGCAGCGCGCCGCATGCAGCAACGGGATATTACTAGGCGCCAAGTTAGGGAAACGATTGAACAGCCACAGGAGAGTTGGCGTGACAAGGAGATGAAGGATAGGCTCATTCACGTGAGAACGTATGAGCGGGGACGACTCAAGGTAGTTTGGACTCCGGAGAATGACGACGCCTATATCGTGACCG
>Ga0114930_10000352_pt1 | contig 49183 bp, 42 predicted proteins | sample AnhtaG_FD_87300 | JGI IMG/M metagenome (GOLD analysis project Ga0114930, IMG submission 87300) | Deep subsurface microbial communities from Anholt, Denmark to uncover new lineages of life (NeLLi) - Anholt_01485 metaG | ecosystem: Environmental > Aquatic > Marine > Oceanic > Sediment | place...
CTCCAGTTTGATTGTCAAAAACCTTAACTACCGCATCAACTGGTGCTCCTTCTGGAGATAGCTCATTTATATTTATCACTCTAATATTTAGTCTAGATAGATGTGTCGTATTTAAAACATTACAAGTTTCTATTAAATCAACTGTAATTACCCCGTTACAAGTAGTATCATTTACACCGTTTATCTCAATAAATAATCCATAAACCTCGAATTTTTCGTTTTCTAACTTTGAATTCTCGACCTTTGGAATGTCGATTTCTATAAAGTCGTCATCCTCGTTAAAACCATAATCATCTTCGAAGTAGATAAGATTTTCATTATCGGTACCAGTAGAGTTGTTTTTATCTATGTAATAAATAGAAACATTTGTTAATTGTCTATTCATTCCTGTTAATGTGATGTTAGCTTTAGTTATCTTTATATTTCCAAACTCTGTTCTCGAACCATCGGTATAAATAGTTTCTTGAACCAGATATCGCTCTTCACTTGAAGATATTAAGTTAGCATCATCAACTAGCAGCGTGTGGCTTTTATTTTTTACACTTTCATATTCGTTCCTAGTTATATACGATTCATTTAGCACGAATGGACTTTCACTATAATCGTCGTTGTCATAATATATTCTAAAATAATAATCTGGAGCATTAAGCCATCGGAATGTTGCTTTCCCATTACTATTCAGAGTTAAAGTATCTAATAAAACACCGCCATAGCTTTCATTGATTTCTATATATGCATAATTTAAAGGAATTCCTTCCCAATCTATAACCTCAAAATCTATTGTCCAAAGATTTAAGGATAAATCATACGTATAAGATGTTCCATTAAGAACGGTTACCATACTTCCAGCGAATGCTTTTCGAGAACCTAGAGTGTAATTTGCTGTAACGTTATATTCTCCATTAAGTAATTCTGAAAATGATATAGAGCCATTAAAAGCAGAAGAGTAACCAGAATCAACAATATAACCTGGTGTGCCTTTAGCAGATTCGTTTAACACAAAGATTTCAGCATTAGGTACTATGCGGCCATCAATATCTCTAGCTGTAATTGTCAAATCAGACTTTCGAGCTTGTACTTCGTGTATTGAAGCAGTTAAAGTATAGTTAAATCCTAGATCGTCAACTTGGAAAAAAGCTGATTTTTCTTTGTATGGATCATCTGATTCGTCACCCCATACTCCAATTTCGAAAAATAATTCTTTACCCATATAACTACTCAAATCGATGTAAATATAACCAGTTAGGTTCCCGTCAGCACCTGCTCCATAAAAATCTGATAATGTATCTACCGTAGTAGAATGATCAGGAAAATCAAATAATCTAGTAGGATCATCCCATTTTCTTGCTGGAACTTTATAGTATGCGTTTCCATCGTAAGATTCGGCATAATTCTGGTATGTAGGGCTTATGTCGTTATCATCGTGGTTATCAGGATCTGGATCGTAATGAGGACTCGACCCGTTTAAAATTTTTATAAAATAACCATCTTCATGGATCGTATCGGGATTTACATTCTTAGGTCTTTCAAATCTATATGTTCTAATGTTTCTATATGCTTTTAAGAAAATTCCACCGCCCTCAACTATTGGTACGGTAAATGGATAAGAAAAGAAGGTTCCAGCATAATCGTGAACAATAGGGTCATCTAAAATATAGCTAGCAGCGCCCCATTTATAAGTATAATCTCCCTGTGCAACTCTTTCTGCTCCTGTTGGATTATCAATCAACTTATTTTCAAAATATTCGTAACTAGTTGCTGAACTATTGAAAGGATCAGGAGTTGGATTATTTTTGCCCTTTATCGTGTCAACTGGATTATGTGAGAATGTCCATCCGTAAGGTACAAAATTATCGCTAGTATCAATATCTAATTCAAAATCTCCATTTTTTACCCATCCAAAACTATCAGCTGGATCAGTTGATTCTTCATTTAAAGCACCAGGATTTCCAAAATACATATAAGTATCGATTTCAAAAGCATTTTGTGAGATATTGGTGTCAAAAAATACTGTTGCATAGTTTAACGAAGGATAATCTTTTACCACATAATATTTCCGTGCAATTCCATTCTCTACAATTCTTATGTCGTCTAAATCTGGCTGCATCTTTCCTGCTTGTACTAATTCGTCATAATTGAAAGAGAAACTAACGCCAAAATTGGTAAAATTTAGAGAGTATGGATTTGTTATGTTCACTAATATCCTATATTCAAAAGAATCATCCCACCATGGAGCCTCACCAAAAATGCTTAATTGCGGATAATCCGTAGTTTCATAGTTAATTTCAGCATCGTTATAACTACTTGGGTCTGAAGTGTTTTGGACATCTTTAGTTAAGAATAGATTTGGATAGATGTAGACGCTAGATATTACGATAATTGAAATCAGAAGTAATCGTTTAAAATTTTTTAATTTTATCATTTTTATCATTTTTTTAGTAAATATTCAGGTTTATTTTTTTAATAAAACCTTATCTAATTAATCTAAGAAGAATTATTTAAATGCTAACACATCACAAGATTTAAATGTGAATCAAATTTGTTTTAGAAAATGCTAAACCTTCAATATTGCTGCATGTGGAAAAATAAATGATTATTTGTGTATGGTTAAAGATTAAAACAAAGTAATTTACAAATTAATCAAGCAATATTCCACGAATTTTAAAGGTTCTATAGCGCAGCCACTAGAGTCAAGTCCTCCTAATTGGTTGAGTAATCCTTCCTCAATTTCGTTTCCGGGAAGCCATAAATCCTTTAATAACATCAAAGACTCTAATCCTCTTATTATTTTAATTTTGTTGCTTCCTAAATCTAACGTTTCTAAATCTTGAAGGGTTTCGAGACCTTTTATTGAAGAAATATTATTTCCGGAGAGAAATAACTTATTTAGCTTAGTTAAGGAGTATAAACCACCAATTTCATTGATGTTATTATCTTTCAAGTTTAATACTTGTAAGTTCTTACATTTATCGAGTTTAGAGATCTTTTCAATTTTGTTTGCCGTAACCCATAAAGTTTCCAAGTTTGCGAGATGTTCTAAACCCTCTATTTTCTTAATTTTGTTATCATTAAGATAAATTTCATTTAAATTTTCTAAATAGTCAAGCCCTTGGATTTCAGTTATTTGATTTCCTGCTAAATTTAAGACTTTTAGGTCCTTCAACTTTTTCAGCCCTTGGATTTTAGAGAGTTGATTTCCCGCTAACCATAAGACTTCTAAGTTTTGTAACGCATCGAAACCTTCTATAATGGTTATCATATTCCAAGATAAATCTAACTTCTGAAGTGAACTTAAAGAGTTTAAACCTTCTAACTTAAGAATTTGATTCCCTCTCAAGTATAATTCTGTTAGTTCAGTCAACTGGTCAAGCCCTCTTATTTCTGTAATTTGATTTGACGCCAAATGCAATATTTTCAATTTGGAGAGCGTTTCCAGTCCAGATATATCAGTCAGGTTATTACCCCCACAATTTAAGATTTCGAGATCCTTGAGCTGTTCTAATCCTTCTAATTCGGTGATTTCGTTTGAACTAAGTTCTAGATGTTTTATCTCAAGTTTATCCAGGCCTTTAATTTCAGAAATATCGTTAATTTCTAATAGGCCGAGGTCTAAGAAGGCATCTTTAACTTCGTATTTTTCCCCCTTGTATTCTACAGTTGGCATACACTTCACTTGAAATAAAAATTCAGATATAGTTTTAATTAGATAGCTTTGAGAATAATTATAAATTGTTTAAAATAAATAGTTTTACGTTATATCCTTTATTTTTTTTAATATTACCTAATATCGCAATCTACCTATATCTTATAATTTCAACTTTTAATACTAATTGTGAGCTTTTATACATGATTAGCATGATATTTTGCTTAAATTGTAGAACTAAAATTAATGGCTCAGAAGAAGGTTTCTATTATTGTAACGAATGTAAAAAATTTACACGCTTTTTTACTTTACGATTCAAATGATAGTGGTTATTACTATAAATATTATACCCTTTTAGGAATGAGATATACATAAAAATATTAGATGTGTGTTGACAACCCCCGCTAGGGTTTTAGGGTATCGGTTCAAATTTTTATTTATAATTTTAATTTTTTCCTACGTGAAAATAAGATTCAATATTTTCATCCATATTGCTTATCTCATCAATTACCAATGAAAATTCTTCAGGAGAAATCCCTTTTCTGTAAACTAATTTGCTCGTTAAATGATAGTATTTCTCGTAAACTTCTACAGAAGCAAAATTTTTTAATTTTGAACTAAAAGAGTAAAGATTCGAGTAAACTTCTTTAAAATCACCTTCTATTAGAATCTTTTCTCTGAAAGTACCTAAGGCTACTTTTAACGATCCCTTGGCTCGGTTTAGATAATATTTCAATCGTATTTTCTGGTCATTTATTTCAGTAGATATAATTTTTGCCTTTTTTTGGTACTCTAAAAAGAATTGTTCATCTTCTAGCCTATCTGAGAGCTCTAATATTAGTTTGCATAGGGAAAATCTTTTTAAAACATTATTTTCTTTTAGAAGTTTATTAACTATAATCGTTCTCTCGTTTTCTATATCTTTTCTTTCTTCTCTTAGTTGTTCTGAAATCTTGCCTCTCTGATCCCATATAGATTTTAAAAAATCTTTTTGTTTTTCAATTAATACCGTAGGATCTAATATTTTTCGATGGGAAAGTACGATATCATTAATTTCTTTATCAAAATTTTCGAACTCTTCAGATTTAACAGCGTCAACTAAGAATAACTCTTTATAATTTAAAATGATACTTTTAAGTTTTGAACTTAACTTCTGAATTTCTTTTTTATCATCTTCTTCAGCAATTATCACTAAATCAATGTTGACTTCCAATACCCTAAATATAGAAGCTATTAAAGCTCCTAATCCAATTGTTTTTAATTCCTCTATACCTTCATTTCCCATTCCAGAAATAAATGATTTTAACGCAGAAAAAAAAGAACCAAATAGGTCCATATGAGAATCAATATCTGCTTGAAAATCTTTCTCATAAAGTAATTCTCCTGATTCAATTTGATAAAGAAATAAAAAGTAAAGCATAGGTTTCTCCTCTAAGGATAAGTAATAATTTTTTGAAATTCTCTTAAAATTAAGGCTCTTTTATATAATAAATTCTTTTATACAAAGATATTAAATTTGTGTGATAATATGATAATACATTATCTATTTTTTAAATATTAAAATAAAACTAATTTTTCTTATCTTTTGTTTAAATAAGGCTCAACTAAATTCTATTTTATAATAAGAACATTTTATAAGTTAAATCAAGAATAGAATATCATGAGTGCTGTAGTTTGTAAAGAATGCGGGTATTCGTTTACTGATAAAGAACCAGGCAAATATTTTTGCCCCAATTGCTCCAAAGAAATGAAGTTTTTGAAACTTGAAGCATTCTGCGGTGCAAAGCCCGGAGAACTTTACGAGAAAGATTAAAAAATGATATTGAAAATATAATTTCCTCTTTTTATCTTTTTTGGATTATTAATAAACGCTAAAATGTCAATCCCTAGAGATATAAGGTAATTGCCGGAAAATCTTAAGAATAAAATTATAAGCGTAACTACTTTTTTATACTTTATGACTGAAGCTTTATACATGAAAGATTCCTATTTAAAGAAATGGGACGCTAAAGTTGTTTCTGTGAAAGACGATAAATACGTTGTTCTTGATAAAACTGCCTTCTATCCTAAAGGAGGCGGTCAGCCATGGGACGAGGGTTATATTCTCGCCAAAGGTGGCGAAGAATTCAAAGTGGTTTATGTAGGTAAATTCTCTGGAGAGATTAGCCACGAAGTAGAAAAATCCGGGTTGATTAAAGGAGATACAGTTTCGTGCGAAATAGATTGGGAGAGGCGATATACATACATGCGATACCATACTGCTTGCCATCTTCTCTCAAATCTGCTATTCCGGAGAGCGGACGCTAAAATCACGGGTAATCAGATTGAATTGGACAAAGCAAGAATGGATTTCTCTATGGAAGATTATTCACCTGAAAAGTTGCGGACCTATGTTGAAGATGCTAATGTAATCATTAAACAGAACCTTCCAATCACTATCGAGACGATGTCTAGAGCCGCTGTTTTAGAAGAACCTGAACTTGCTAGATTAGCTGTTGGTTTACCTAAGAACTTACAGGAATTTCGCATAGTAAAGATTGGAGACATCGATAAACAAGTAGACGGTGGAACGCATGTTAATAGTCTTAGCGAAATTGGCGAAATAGAGATGACCAAAACGGTAAACAAAGGGAAAAACAATAGGAGATTGTATTTTATACTCAAATAAATTAAATTTCTAAGCTTTTTTCTGATTGATTATTCTGAAAATTAATAGTATTGGGCCAGAAAGTTCTATTATAAACAGAATTTCCAATCATTAAAATTAATAGTATATTTGCTGTAAACATACGAAAAATCATTTGACTAATCATAATTCCATTACGATTCGGAACTTCCATGAAAGTTCCACAATCAAAACTATAAATGGAATCAAAACCTTACTTTTAATTGATTATCCCTTCCATATGATAATCACTTGAGAATTTGAAAAAGAAATGAGAAGAAAAGAATAGAATATGATTTTTTGAGCAAATGGTAGAAAATATCATATACAAGGAGAGAATTTTTCATAGAGGGTTGAAATCTTTTATCCGTATATAGAATTGGAGGCTTAAGGGTTTAGATATCGTCTAACCAGAAAAGAACCTCCTATTCTATATATCTTTTTTTTTCTTTTTAATTTTGTATAAAATTCTAGTATCCTCTTAGTAAAAACCGAAAGATAGCTAGTAATCTTGAAACTCAAATCGAAATTATGAGAATAATGGAATTCAAGAACTAAATGTTAAACAGATCGTCATACATTTCGTCTTCTTCTCCCTCTTCTAATTCAACCCCGTACCAATATTGCTCTTGCGCTTTCGTCTTTTTTTTTATTTCCCTTCTTTCTCTGTATTTGGGTTTCTCGTCGACACGCTTCAGATACATTTTTTCGTATTTTGCTCTTAAGGCTTCCACGTCTTCAACTTGACCAAGTTTATCTTGGAGGCCATCTTCAAAGAAATAATTTCTCTTTAAAATTTTTGCCGGAACTCCAACGTATATATAGCCCTCATCGAGAATTTGGTTTACCGTGGTAACTGAATTACTTGCTAATACGCTTCTTTTTTTGATGTGCGTACCAGGCATAACAATGGCGTGAGACCCAATTCTAACCTCACTTTCTATCACTGTTTTCTTTATTATAAGAAGATTACCGATTATCATAGATGATTGGATTATAGAACCTTGCCCACATACCACATTTCTTCCAAACTCTATAAACTCGGTATCCACCCAGCCTTCAAAAAGAGAATTAGAGAATTTTGTTTTAACCCCGAATATTTTAAAACAGATATTGTTCAAAAAGGGGAAGGGAAATCTATGACTTAGCCAAAACGGCCATCTTTTTATAACATTCCTTATACACCAATAACGATAATCTCTATCGCTTGGATGCCTTAGAAATACGCCGGTCCTGGGTTTGTGGATTGCGTTAACTATTAAATGGAATATTTTAGCGATAAATATTGCGCTAAAAACCAGCGTTACGTACATAGGAATAATTAACAGAGGTAGGAAAGTGTAGAAGTGAATCGGTCTGTCATAATTCCACAGAAACTGCCAATATACCCATAATTCCAGGAAAAGTGGAATAAAACTGAACCAGACAATTATTAAGTAGAAAATTAAGTACCTCTTTTTTATCAGAACAGTTGGTATAAGAGGCCCAACGCGCAAGCTACTAGGAATTGACACGTTTACCCTCCGATTCTTCTGTTTTTACTAATTTTTTTTTATCGTCGTCGATATTAACTTCGGTAATCATTTCGATTTTTGTCTCATCATCAACGCTACGCTTTGTTATGATATCTCTTCTTATCTGTGCATATTTATTCTTTTTTAGTTTAATGCCCGGTATTCCGAAATATATCCAATTGGGGGCTAAAACTTGATTGTATGTCGTAGTACTCAGAGCACCAATCAAACTATCGTGTCTCATTATCGTACCGGGGGCAATAGTTGTTTGTCCGCCAACTAGAGCGTAATCTTCAAATATTACCCTTTTAATTATCAAGTATTTCCCCACTACCATTGAAGACATCACTGTAGCTCCTTGTCCAATTAATACATTCCGTCCAAAATCTACAAACTCGGCATCGCACCACGCATCATTTAAGTGGCTTGAAAAATCCATTCGTATTCCAAACCATCTAAAGGCTAATACATCCATCCAAGGTAGTGGCGAGTTTCTAAGAAACCAGAGGGCTATTTTTTTTAATACAGTCCTCATCATCCAAAACTCGTAATTTTTATCACCAATCTCGGCTAAAAATATACCTTCCCGGGGTTTATGCAATAAATTGACTAAAATTAGAAGCATTTTGCTAAAAAATAACACTCCTAAAATAAATATGTAAATCATTAAGAAAAGAGCAATTGGTAGAAATAGTATTGTAGAGGGTCCAAAATATCTAGTATATTCATACCAGAATATTGCTACCATTAACCCACTCAACCAAAGAATTGGTACGTAAACCGCTAAAAACTTTATATTAATCCTGCTAATAGCACTACTAGTTGTAAAGTCAATTGCTAAATCTTCTTTAGTTAAACTATTGATATCAATAGGTCCTTCCTTTCTTTGACCTTCAGCCTCAATATCGCTGTTTTCTTCTTCCTCTTTACCGACTTCCTCTTCGATATTTTTGACATTCTTTTCTTTTCTTTTTGACTTTTTTTCGCTTTTCTTGGCAATGCACTCTTCTAGATTCTCATTTCTCTCCAAATCTTCAGGGTCTAAACCTATATAGTCCTTTAATTTTCTTTTAAATATTTTCCGAAGAGGGAGTCCAAAGTAATACCCAAAACGCTTTTTTTCTCCTTGTTTCCCTATCATAATATGTTTTTGACCCGATGCTAAGGGTAACAAAAAACTGTTATCACAAACTTCAGATCCAGGACCTATCTGGTTCATAGCTGCAAAAGTAACGTTATCTTTTAGCTTAACTTCAAAATAGGAGATATTGCCAAAAATCCCCTCGACGACATGCGAAGCAAGACTAGAATTGAAACCAATATAACAGTTTTCCCCCACAGTTATAAATTTATCATTTAATAAAGACTCTTCGATCGTAGTGCCTTTTCCAATCTTACTCGCCTTCACAAAATTAAAAAACCAGTTAGAGAGCCACGGTACGAATCCTTTAACAAATACATTTTTACCATATTTTAAAATAAACGAACGTATGTGATAATAATCTGCTGCTTTTGATTTAATATTTCTCGGTATTATTCCATTTTTAGACGGTGAAATCTTTTCAGTTATAGCCCAAATAATCTTAGTAGCAATTCCTATAAACAAAAGGTGTACTAAATAACAAACAATTATAATCAAAGGCATTAAGAGCAAAGCTAGAAGTGGATTTAGTTCCGTAAAAATAGCTATAAAAGTGGGTGCATCTAAAAAATATTCGCGAAAAACCATCATGAAATACGCCATAAAGATAAAACTTGGGCCGATCCACGATATATAGTAAATAACAAAAAAGAGGAACATATAGAGTCCGTATTGCATATTAACTTCTTCTATAACCGGTTCTTCTTCAGGACTTTCAGAAACCGTAGAAACCTCTGCTTTACCCTCTACAACCATGATTTATTTATCACGTCAAAAAATAATACACGATCAAGTTATAATTAAGATAAAAGATTACATTTATAGTTTAAAAAAATTTGTTTTTTACTTTTTAAATATGAATGTAAAGTAGAATAGCTTAATCAACTATGAAGAACAAATGTGTAGACTGTGGTATCTGTTGCCATGAAACAGAAATGATTCTTTCAGCTCGGGATGTTGACCGTATTAAAAATAACGATCCTAAGAACATGGGAATAATCAATTTTGTTAAAAAAACAGCAGATGGATTGTTTCAATTAAAAAATGCAGATGGATTTTGCGTTTTCTTTGATAGTACAACTAAATCGTGTAAAATTTATGAAGTAAGACCTCAAGGATGTCGTTTTTATCCTTTAATATACGATTCTGATAAAAAATCATGTGTTTTAGACCAAGAGTGCCCGAGACCAGAATTATTTTATCCTAATAGAAGCTCTCACTTGAAAACATGTAAAAAGATTGTTAGATTTTTAGAAAATCAAGTATTGTTTACTAAATTATGATAACTGCTTTTATAAAATCTGGATTTTCATCGTAGGCAGCAAATGCTTCTCTAATTTTTTCTAAGTCATACATTTTGGAAACTAAATTTTTAACTTTAATATCTCCAGAGCTTAATCCCTCAATAGCTTTATCAAATGGACCACATCTACTACTGTAAACGGTGATTTCTCGAACTACTATATCAGTAAGATTGATTGGAGTTCTTATTCCATGAGTACTTTTAATGTGGATTTTACCTCGTGTTTTACACGAAGCAACGATATCTATTAGAGCTTCTGGATTACCTGTAGTATCTACGACAATATCTGCTCCAAGATTATCAGTTGAACCTTTGATTTCATCACTTATGTTTTCTACCTCAAAACGGTTAATTAGTTGCTTTGCGCCATACTTTTCAGCTATAGAAAGCTTTTTATCTGAACCATCAACTGCTATTACATCCAATCCTTTAGCTAAGGCGACTTGGGTTAGTAATAAACCTAATTTTCCAAGCCCATAGATTGCGATAACTTTGTCTTCATCTGCTAGTGGCATCATTTCAAATGTTTGATACGCTGCTGCTAAAGGTTCTATAAATGTTGCTTCCTTGTAAGAAATCTTTCTCGGTATTTCGTGAAGCAAAAATGGCTCAAGAACTATGTATTCAGCAAAGGAGCCATTAATATCTATACCTAAGGCTTTGCGCGATAGGCATTGGGAAAAAATCTTTCGTTGACAGTAATAACAACTGAAATCGATGTTGGTATTAATTTCCGATGTGACATGTTTTCCTTCCCAGTTTGAGTTAATTTTCTTACCGACTTCTATAACTTCACCTGCAAACTCGTGACCTAAAATGATCGGAGTTGGCGTTGGTAAATCCCCTTTTACTATAGCTATATCGGTCCCACATATTCCTGAAGCTTTTATTTGAATTAAAACTTGAGAATCTCCAAGTCTTGGAATCGGTACTTCCTTAATGGAGATCTCTTGCCCGTCGAATACAGCCGCTTTCATAAATAAAACTCAGTTCTTCTATCCTTAATTACATTATTATACCTGTTAAGGTTTTTATCTCTTGCCTTTTCCACATCTATTTTAACAAAATCGATATGAGCTTTATCTTTTGGGGCGGAGGAAAGCACTTCACCATTATAAGAAGTAATTTGGCTCCCCCCCGTAAAAGTAAAATTATCCTCTCCCCTCGCTTCATTACCAATTCTATTCGAAGTTACTGCGAAAACGCGATTGGTCAAACAACGAGTTATCATAGCTCTTTGACAATATGGAAGAACTAAGTTAGCTGGATGAGCTATGATCTCTGCCCCAAGAAGAGTAAGATTTCGGACTGTCTCAGGAAAGAACCAATCGAAGCAAATCATGATTCCAACCTTTGTATTTTTTACTTCGTATATTTCTAAAGGTTTGTTTCCAGGAGAAAACCACAATTTTTCTTTGTAGTAAAGGTGGAGTTTCCGATACGTGCCAAGAACTTCACTATCAGAGACAATCATAGACGAATTAAAAATTTGATTACCATCTTTTTCTATGAATCCGCCTACAACCACAGCACCTGTTCTCTTGGCTATTCGCATTAAAAACTCGGCAGTTTTTCCTCCAGTATTTTCTGCCAATAATTCTGCTTCTTCTTTAGATATAAAAGTGTATCCTGTTGCAAAGAGTTCGGGTAAAACAATCAAATCTGCTTTTGTATTACCTAGTAAACTTTCAACTTGTTCAAAGTTTTGAGTTACTTCGCTAAAAATTGGAGAAGTTTGTACATAGCCAACTTTCATTTTAACCCTTTTTCTTCTGTAGTATTTTCTTCTTTGTCCTTTCTTTTAAGGGATTTCCGCTTTTTCGTTACTCTAGCGACGCGTGTTTCGTCGTATTTCTTTAATAATCCGTCCATGTCTCCGATAGTTTTAGTGAGTTTTTCAATTGGGATGTCTTCAAAAAATCTATTTTTCTTAAATTCTTTTGCTGGAGATCCATTGTATATCCACCCTTCTTTTAATTCTTGTCCAACCATGGTAGACGACCAAGTGTTCAAAATACAGTTTTTTCCTATGTGGGTTCCTGGCATAATTATTACATGTGCTCCAACTCGCACATTCTCTTCGATAACTGTTTTCCTAATAATTAAAAAGTTTCCTATAATAACTGAAGACTGAATTATAGCACCCTGTCCAATAACTACATTTTTACCAAACTCTATAAACTCTGTATCAACCCAACCCTCGAAGAGAGAATTAGAGAACTTCGTTTTAACACCAAACGCCTTAAAGCAAATGTTATCTAAAAAGGGAAATGGAAATTTATGGGCAAGCCAAGTTGGCCATTTTTTTATAGTGTTTCGAAGACTCCAATATCTATAGTCTTTGTCTGCAGGGTCCCTTAGAAAAGTACCTTCTCTCGGCTTATGAAAGATGCTAATTATTAGTAACAAAATTTTAGTAAAGAAAATAGATGCAAATACCGTAGAAACATAAATAACAATCAAGAAAAGAGGCAAAAACACGTAAAAGTGAAGTGGTCTAAGCTCGTACCACAGCATTTGCCAATACCACCAGATTTCTAAAATTGCGGGAAGTAAACTTAACCATATTAAAAAAATATACAAAATCAAATATTTTTTCTTAACTAACACGCTTGCACAGAAAGGACCGACTCTCATTGAGTTAGGCGTACTCACTTGTTATCGCCTCCATTACCTCTTTTAATTAGATGTTTTTTATCGTCATCAATATTAACTTCGTGCTCAGTTTCGACTTTTTCTTCTTCGTCAACATCTACTTTATGAATAATATCTCTTCGCATTTCAGCGTATTTGTTGGGTTTTAATTTCCTCGCTGGTATGCCTGAGTAGATCCAGCCGTCTTCTAATTTTTGATTAAGAGTTGTAACTGATACTGCTCCTAGTACAGTGTCTTCTCCAAAATGAGTTCCGGGTGCGATAGTACTCTGACCTCCAATAAGGGCATAATCGTCAAATCTGATTTTCTTAATTATTAAATAATTGCCCACCACCATAGAGCTCATGATTACAGCCCCCTGTCCAACCGTAACGTTTTTTCCAAAGGAAATAAATTCCGCGTCACACCACGCGTCGTTTAAATGGCTTGAAAAATCCATTTTTATCCCAAACCAGCGAAAAGCAATAACATCAATCCACGGTAAAGGCCAATTTCGTAATAACCATAACGTAATCTTCTTGATCTCGGTTCTAAGCCTCCAAAACTCAAAATCCATGTCCCCCCTCTCAGTCCGGAAGATTCCCTCCTTAGGTAAGTGAATAAGGTTTATAAAAATTAAAAGAAGTTTGCTAAAGAAGAAACAAGTAAAGATGAATAGAAACGAGAAACCTAATAATATTAGAGGCAAAAATAACAATTTTATTATCCAAGGCACTGAACTGACTGTATAACCATACCAGAACGTTGCCACCGCAATACCACTAAACCAGAATATTGGAATATAGACTACTAAGAATTTAAGACTTACTCTATTTATTGCTGAACTTGTAGTAAAGTCAATAATAAATTCAGAATCGTCTTCTTCATTTTCTGTGTCTTTCTTTTCATTTTCTAGATTTTCATTCAATTAAATTTTTCACCTTTTTTCTCAAATTTCATTCTTTCTTATTTTCTTCTTTCTTTATCCGCTCTAATTTCTCACTTTCTTGTTTAGTTCTTAAATCTTCTGCGCGTCTTAAGTCCTCTTCAGAAATCTTCAAGTATTCCATAGTCTTTTTCGTAAATATGCGACGTAAAGGCATACCATAATAATAATTATTTCCTTTTGTCGTGTTATGCTTGGTTGCAGCTGCCATTGGAAATAGGTAGGAATTATCTTTTAACTCACATCCAGGCGCAATTATGTTAAAACCGCTGAGGGTACAATTATCTCCTACTGTCACTTTAAAGTAACTGATATTGCCGAAGATTCCATCCACAAGATGTGCTGCTAAAGCAGAATTAACCCCAAGATAGACGTTTCTTTTCACATGTACGTTCCTATCGCTACTCACGGTTTCCTCAAAAGTAGAGCCTTTTTCAATAACGCTAGCACCTACAAAGTTAAAAAACCAATTGGAGAACCATGGAAATATTCCTTTCATAAAGGAGTTCTTCCCATATTTAATCATGAAGCTTCTGTAATGATAATAATTTAGTGTTTTAGAAGATAAATTACGCGGTATTACACCATCTTTCGTTGGGCTTTTCTTTTCCGTATATCTCCAAAAAATTCGCGTGAGTAACCCTAAAAAAAATAAGCGAACAAGATAACTCGCTATAAAAACTAGGGGAAAGGTTAAAAAAATCAGTAAAGAATCAAAACTAGTAAACAACACAATAAAATCACTTACTCCTAAAAAGAAAGGCTTGAAAATTAAAAAGAGGTAAATCATTAAGCCGGTTACTGGTAGTAGATACGAACCAATATAGATACAAAGGAAGATACCGAAATATTTATGATACTGGAATTGAACGTTTTGCCTATAAATATCGTCACCAGAGTCAACTGTATCGCCTAGCACTTATTTCACGGCCTTTGTCTTTTTCTTTTTCTTTTTCATTTCTTGGGTTGAATCTTTTATCTGTCTTTTTAATTTTTCATTCTCTTGTCTAACTCTTAACTCCTCAGCCCGTTCTAAATCTTCCTCGCTCACTTTTAAATATTCCATGATTTTCTTCTTAAATATACGTCGGAAAGGCATACCGAAGTAATAGTTATTCCCTTTTGTCGTGTTATGCTTGGTTGCAGCTGCTATTGGTAAGAGGTACGAGTTATCGCTTAATTCACATCCAGGCGCAATATTGTTAAATCCACCGAGCGTAACATTTTCGCCTAACAATACTTCAAAATAAACAATATTTCCGAAGATACCTTCTACAAAATGAGAGGCTAACGCAGAATTGACCCCAATATAGCAATTCCTTCCAATATTCATACGTTTATCTGTAACAACTGATTCTTCTAACGTGGAGCCTTTTTGAATAATACCCGTTCCCACAAAATTAAAAAACCAGTTCGAAAGCCAAGGAAATACCCCTTTCATGAAGGAATTCTTCCCGTACTTGATCATAAACGATCTTATATGGTAATAATTAGCTGTTTTGGAAGGGATATTTCTTGGAATTACACCATCTTTCGTCGGGCTTCTTTTCTCAGTAAATCTCCAGAAAATTCGAGTTATTAAACCCACGATAAATAAGCGAGATAAATAACTAACAATAATAACTAAAGGTAAAGCTATAAAAGCCAATAACGAATTAAGATTTGTAAATATCGCAATGAGATTATCTACTAACAAGACATTTGGAATAAATATATAAATTATGTAAACCATAAAAATGATTCCAGAGATAGTATAAGATAAATAATAAATAACAAAGAAGATACTTAAGTACCAATGAAACTGGAGTTTGATTTTTTCTTTTGGAACTTCCGTATCAGAATCATCTATATCAGCCCCTTCAATTTCATCTAGCACTTTCATCTACCTTGCTTTTACTATTGATTTCTGTTGGTGTTACGAATTAACTTTGCCAGATCGATCAAATTTAATAAGTTAATATTGATAATACTCTACTTAATTTCAGTGTTTTTTTTTTAAAATGCTTATTAATTTTTTGACAAATGATCCTCTAAGGCACTCCATATTCATTTCGATCCCTCATTTTTTATGATAAAATTCTTAAATGTTAAAAAACACTTCATTTAATTAATACTAATATTTTTACAAAGATGGCGATTGATTTGGAAAATAACTCTCAAAGTGAAGTTAAAGTTATAATATCAAAAGTAAATCAAGATAAAAATGAATCAAATGAACTTGAAGAAAATGCTATAATAAATATCTTAAGTTATAAACTGGGGAAGCAAAGAAGTCAAGATCTTGATATAAGAAAGATAGTTCTCGACTCTGATGGAAAATATCTAATTTCCTGTTCAGAATTCGGAGAAAAAGAGGATATAAAAGTTTATATATGGTCAATAGAAAAAATTTTGGAAGGTTTAACAGATCCAGAGGATATTTTTCTCAAAGTTGAACACCAACCAAACAATGAACAAAAGATTTCAAATTGGTTATTATGTATTGATGCGATAACTACTGAAATTAAAGGAAATCAAAAATGGATTGTATGTGCTGGCAGTATTCATGGAGATATATATGTATGGTATGGTGATATTGACAAAAGAAGGAATAAATGGATTTTAGAAAATTACAGTTTTAAAAATTTTAAAGATGTTATGGAGAAGGAAAAAGCAGTATTTGACATCAAGATTAAGGAAGACCTATCCTCTAAAAACAACACATTCCATTTATATCTTGCATTAAATAATATCTATGAGATTTTTCAAGAATCTAAAAGTGATAATTATATTAAAAAATTATCATTAGTTTTTGATGAATTTGGAAAAGATTTAAAACTTAAAGACGGTAAAAATCATCTTGATTTTGAAAGTCAGGAAGAATGGATTTTGAGCTTTGATCTATCTGTTAAAAAAAAAATCTTGATCACGGGTTCAAAAGATAAGAATATAATGAAGTGGGATTTAGAAACGGGAAAGACGATTGAGAAAATTGGAAGTCATGATGATGCTATTACAACTATAAAATTATTTAAAGATGGGACAAGATTAGTCTCGGGTTGTTTAGATAATGTAATCAAAGTTTGGGATCTTGAGAAAAGAGAGAAAAAAGAGAATGGTTATATCCGTAAATTTACGGAACACGATGGAGAAATTGTATCGCTAGATATTCAAAAAGGGGATGAATATTTAGTATCAGCTTCAAAAGATAATACTATTAAGATATGGGATTTAGATAATGGTGCAATGATAAATAATATTGATGTTAACCTTGAAATAACAAAATATGAGAACAACAAAGACCAAAAAAAGCAAGCAACAGAAGAAATAGAAAATATATATGGTTTAGATTTTTTAAGACAAGTTTTAGTTTCTCCACAAAATAGATTTATTTTTGCTGTAAAAAAAAATAAAATATTAATTTTCAGAAATTTCGGAAAAGTGTGGCATTTTGTCCAACAACTCATTCATATTAGAAGAAGTAAACTTTATAAAAACATATTTGGAGAAAATTTAAAGCAAATTGCGCTAAATAGAGAAGAAAGAGAAGAGATATTAGGAGATATTTACAAGGAAATTATAAAAAAACGATTAACCAATATATCTGAATTAGGTTCATTATTTATACCCGCTTTCATTAAATATGAAGAGAATTATGAAACCCAGAGAGAGTACATTGCCAGTGTAAAAACAAATTATGATAATTATTGGTTTAGTGCTAAAAAATTATTCTTTCAATTACCTAAGCTAACATGGAAATTTAAGTTATATCTAACTACCGATATAAAAGAAAAGAGAGAACATGAAGAATACTATGAAATATCTTCGAAAAAGAAATTTCTTGATGATGAAGAAAAAGAAGAAAAACCCACTAAAATTTTACTGAGAGATCGTAAACAATCTCAAATCCGTTTCTTAATGGAATTAGTTGACATTCCAACCACTTTTATACCTTTAATAAAAGCAATAAATTTAGATGTTGAAGATGATCGAGGAGATAAGGATAAATTGATATTTACGGACTTTATTTATTCTCAAAATCCGATAAATTCGTCAAAAGGAGGTCACATTTACTATTCCTGTTGTATTTTCAAATTAGATCAAAGGTATGCCACTGAAAAATTTGCAGACATTTCTATTAGGAAAATAACAGTAGAATTTACTGAAAGTCTAAATCCATTACTTACAAAAGATCTTAATCCTAGCAATAGAGAATATACAGAATTATTTGAAGCTTTTCGAAATAAATTCCAATCTCCAATCTTTCCTACAAAAACTCGGATAAATATAGGTAAAAGAATTACAACAGTAAGTAAAATGATGGATAATTATCTTTCAAAATTTGTATTGATTGAATTTATTTTTACCACCATAGCTCTTCTTCTTGTATTTATAGAGTTGGGTTCAAGCTCTATTATCAAAGTTAGCTTATATTTAGTTGGAAGTATTTTAATGATATTAATACTGTTCTTTTCTATTTATTACGATCTTCACAAGAAGAAACGTAAAAGTTCATCAGAGTAAGAAATATACTAAATAAAATATTAGAAAAAAATGGAGGATTGAAGTTATGTCAAAAAAAAATAATAATTCAGAAAAAAAAGAAAAAGATGTTTATATAATAATAACCAATTCTCTTCAAAATGATTTTCTTGAAGCAGATTATCTAGATGAATTGTATGCTACGGAAGATAATTCGAAATTAAATTATGATATTTGTCAGGAGATATGGATAGAATGCTCCAAAGAACCTTTATCTGAGAAAGAGACTGAAACACCTAAAGGTAAATCATTTTATGAGAAATTTATGGAAAAAGTAAAAGAATGTGCTGAAAAATACGCATTAGAAGAACATGGTTTAGAAAAGTATGAAGATTCTTATCTTAAATTCATTGAAAAATATAATCATAGGGTTCATATCGATCATGGACAATCAAATAAACTTTGGAAAGATGGAGATTTAGAACAATTTATTATCGATCTTTTGGAAAAAAGTTATAAGGCAAATATAACCGAAGAAACTAATAAGGTAAATACAACCGAAGAAACTAATGAAGTATATTATTTAATACATTTAAGAGACTGGCACGATCCAACCGATACTATCCAGAAAGTTGAATTAAAGCATTATGGAAACCATTGCATAAAAGGAACACATGGCGCCAAGTTTATTAAACCTTTAGATAATTACATTAAAGATAAAAACTACGACTTTTTTAATACTATAATTAATGCTAACAGCCTTAGCGCCTTTGCTGAAACTAATTTTGAAGATGTATTGGAACAAATCATGGCGACTGAAGATAGCTCAAGAGCGGAGGTTAAAATTGGAATTTTTGGGACAATTACTAATATAAAAATACTATTACTAACTTTTGAATTGAATGTTGTTAAAAAATTTGAAAATGTCTATGTATGCGGAGATCTTTGCGCTGGATTTAATCAAAAAGGACATGAGGATGGCATAAATTATATGAAGGATAATCTAAATATCAAAATTTTGGACCAAACAAAATTTAGAGAAAAATTTAATTTTCCAAAAACAAATTACTAATTTTTTTTTATGAAATTGAATCCAACGGTATAGAAATTGAAAACCGGGTAAGTGGTAAGTTTCATTTTTTAATTTCTTAAAAATTAGGATTTGAATAATTTTAAATCTGCAAAATTTGTATTTAATATTTATGTCAGAATTACATTCTGAATGAAAAAAATAAGTGCAGAAAATTGATATACCATCCTTATAGTTAAATATTTATATTCTTATTTTTTTTAAAAACCTAAGAAATTTAATATAGAAATTATTCCAATGAGTCCTAAAAATCTTAAATATAATTATTATGAAGGAGATATCTTCTTTATCAATAAAGACCAAAAGATAGAAGGGGTGCTGTATGCGGTGGCAAGAATGAATAAACAACAACTAAAAGGAATAGTTGAATGCGTCGATCTTACTGTTGCGGCATATCCAATACCAAGAAATTTACGTGAACGATTGGAAAACATATTATTACCGCGATTATATGAAATTAAAGATGTCCTTGACACTGATAAATCTTTACCAAATAATCTTGGAATTGAACTTTCAAAACTAAATCAAGAAGATATTTTGTACGGGCTTGATTCCACGAGCATACAAAAATTATTGATAGAAAGAGGATTTGAACCAGGAAAATTAAGAAGTTTAGTAAGCTATATTAAATTTATTTAAGAAAATAATTTATTATGACAAGAACAACAGTTCAATTAGAATTGGTGTGTATTTTTAACTTGAAAGAAAAATTCTGAGAATTTAAGCGCATTAAAGGCGGTCTAAAAAATAGAATTTATACTCTCTAAAAAAAAGTATCCAGAAGCTTGACCGCTTAATTAGTTTTGTTCCTCTTGATCGTCACCATTTTCTCCAATTAATTTTTTGAATTCCGGCAAATCTTTAATATTATATAAAAACCGATCGGTTTTCGCCCATTTTTTAAATTTGTTATTGGTTTCAATTGCCTGTCCCAAAAATTCTAAAGCTTTTTCATTATTCTTATTAACTGCTTCGATGCAGGCACAATTATAGAGAATATCACCATTGGTGGGATAACCCTCTAATGCTTTATCAATATAATGCTTGGCTTTTTCATATTCTCCTATAAATAGGTTTGCATTTCCAACATTATTCTGTGTTAAAGCTATATTGGCGGCATAGAATTTTTGCTCTTTTTTGGTTAAACTTTCAAGACCTTTTAAAGATTCAAGATACATTTTTTCCGCCTTATCGTAATGGTAGATACCCAAGTAATAATGTCCTACAGTACTTTGTGTCGTGAGATAATCGATTAAATACAAGGTCGGATTACGTTCCGAGAGGGCCTTCTTGGTCTTCAAGCAATCAAGATACATCTCCTCGGCATCTTGATCTCTATATAAATGCGTGTATAAGGTTGCTAGGTCGTTTTGGATAATTGCGAGCAAAGGAAGCTGTTTATCGGGGTATTGTTCGGCGAGCTTACTCCTAATTCTTAAAGCCTGAAGAACCATTTGTTCAGCCTCGCCAAGTTGAGCCATTTTCACATAATTTAACCCCAGACTGCTGTATATTGTAGCTACATCAGCTAAATGCCCGTCATAACACGTTTTTGCATATAATTTTTTTAGGGTCGGCTCATCAAGAACTGTCCCTTTTTTCTCTCCCAAAAGGTCCAGATCGATGTAAACATGACCGATCTCTTCCTGGCTTTTATTAATATCAGGTAAAAATACATCATGATACTCCTTCACTATTTCCCTATAATCCTCAAAAGCTTCCTGGCATAATTTTTCGGGATCCAAATCGAGGGGTAGATCAACCTCTATTTTTTGATAAATGGGTTTTTCTGACTTTCCTTCGAATTTTATGTCTTCCTCATCAAGCGAGAAAATATCAGTATATTTTTTTTCTACCTCCTTGTAAAGCTCTAATGTTTCGAGATAAATTTTTTCCGCTTCCTCAAATCTCTTGAGATCAGCATATAATTTCCCAAGATGATTGTGAACCGTTGCAACGTAAGGTAAATAGATCTTGTAATAAATTTTCGCCAGTTCCTTGTAAGTGCTCAATGCATCAAGATAGGCAACTTCCGCTTTCTCTTGCCTTCCCGAATCGGCGTAAAGGTTTCCGAGCGCCGCCAAGACCGGGGCTTTATATTTATCTTCTAAACCGATCAATTTCTCTCCAATTATAATTAGCTCTTGAATTCCAAAACCAGCAATTCGCAGTATGTTATAAACTCCAAGAAATCCGATGGCAAGTACATCGTCGATAGCAATTTCCGATTGATGGTGTAAAATTTCCGTGACATTGTGGTACTCTTCCTTGAAATCCTTGCTCTTTTGTTCGTAATATTTTACAGCGTTTTCATGGCAGCTTTTATCGGATATACTTAACAACACATTTTGAACGTGTTCGGATACAAAATCAAGAGTTTCTTCCTGCTCTCCTTTATTAATGAGTAATCCCGTTTCCATCAAGTAATTTAACTTATCTTGAATGTTATCCATATCATAGGACTTCTCAACGCCTTTTCGGTCAATATTAGTTTCGATTTGGGTATTCAACACGCTTAGGTTCTTGAGCAATTCCAAAGCTTCGGAATCAGTGGACAGTATTTTAGTCACGATGGTTATATAAAAATCGGTTATTATTTCTTTTTTTTTGAAATCAATGGCCTTTAATTCATCTAAATCTAGAACTTGATAATTCTTTTCTATAAGTTTTCTCAAGGTTTCATGCTTTTTGGGAATTTTGTTGATAATTTTTGTTAATCTATCCAGGAGCGTCATATTACTTCACTAAAAAGAGTATAAAAATACTATGTTAATAATATCATATTAACTTCTTTATATTTATTTTGGAAAGTTTTAAACCTGATTTAAGTAAAATTACACCAACTTTTCCAATATCCATGAGCATTGGTACATCACGATCTCCCAGTGGCAAGTCTATATTTGTCCATATTTTAAGTGATGGTAAAAAATCATAAATCGAGCGATCAATTTTTGTTTAAAAGCAAACCCCTAATTATTACCATAACAAGATCGACGTAATTTCGACTTAAACTGAAAAAAAACTTACAAAAATAAAGCAGTAAAATTTAATGCGCGAATTACTATTATGTACATGGAATTAGTAAATTAACCCAATGCTTAAATTTACGATGTTAATCAATAGCTTAATATATTTCAAACAATAGTTTTATATTAGATTGAATCTTAATTTAAAAATTAGGTTAAGGCATTTTAAAATTAGGTTTTATTAAAAACGCCGATATAATTAAAGTATTAATCTTTATCGCAAATTACGGGTAGAAAAATGAATAGTATTGAATTTTTTAAAAAAATGTATCCTAAATATGTTATCAACTCAAAGGGTGAAAAGAAAGAGTTCGATGTATCCAATATAGCCAAAATTTTGAACAAGGAGACAGGGCTGGACATTAATATAGCAGAGAAAGTAACTGAAGACGTTATTCGTATAATTATTGGACTTGGATACGAAGAAATCACCACTAATTATATTCGAGAGTTGGTATGCGTTGAATTAACGCAGCGAGGCTTAAACAAATATCGCAACTTATTTGCGAGAGCCATTAATCTGGAGAACATATCCTTCAAGTTGGACGAGGGTTTTATGAACGATTTTAAGGGAAAGCAACCAGATTGGGGGCCATTAGGACACATCACCTACAAAAGAACTTACTCTAGATTTATTGAGAAAGAAGGTAGGAAAGAAGAATTTTGGGAAACGATCAGAAGAGTTGTGGAAGGGTGTTATTCAATTCAAAAAGAACATTGTATAAAGCTAAGTTTACCCTGGAGCGACTCTAAAGCTCAACGATCCGCTCAGAAAATGTATAATAAGATATGGAATTTCAAGTTTTTACCACCCGGGAGAGGTCTTTGGATGATGGGAACTGAATTTATTGCTCGGCACGGTTCTATGTCTCTAAATAATTGCGGGTTTGCCTCCACAGAGGATATTGACGTAAAATACTCGAAAGCTTTTGAATTTGTTATGGATGCTTTAATGTTGGGGGTTGGCGTAGGTTTTGATACAAAAGGGGCAGGGAAGATAACCATAAAAAAACCCAAAGAGGAAAGTCTTACTTTTCAACTACCTGATAGTAGAGAAGGCTGGGTAGAATCTCTAAAAATTGTCTTAGACGCGTTTTTCTTAGGAAAACCCGTTCCAGAGTTTGACTTTAGTTTAATAAGACCCGCTGGAGACCCAATCAGAGGATTTGGAGGAATAGCTAGTGGTCCAGCGCCTTTAAAAGATATGCTCACAGAAATTCAAAAAATATTAGAAGCTCGAATTGGTCAAAATATATCGTCAATAGACATATTAGACATTATGAATCTAATAGGAAAATGTGTCGTTGCTGGAAACGTTAGACGAAGCGCTGAGATAGCTCTAGGAGACGCTACGGATCTTGAATTTATTACTTCTAAGCAAGACGAAGAAAAGCTTTACTCCCATAGGTGGGCAAGTAATAATAGTATTTTTGCTTTTAAAGGATTAGATTATTCTTTTATTGCTGATCAAATTGCAGTAAATGGAGAACCTGGAATCTTTTGGTTAGATAATGCAAAAGCGTATTCTCGAATGGGAGACAATCCAGATTATAAAGATAAGAAAGCCGCTGGTGTTAATCCTTGTGGAGAACAGACGTTGGAATCCTTCGAACTTTGTTGCCTAGTAGAAACTTTTCCATCCCGCCACGATTCGTACGAGGAGTTTCAAGAAACTTTAAAGTTTGCATATTTATATTCTAAGTCTGTAACGCTTGTAAACACACATTGGCAAGAAACTAACGCTGTTATGCTCAAAAATAGGCGGATGGGAGTTTCCCAGACCGGAATAATAGAAGCTTTCGTAAAGAATGGTAGAAGGACTATGTTAGATTGGAGCGATAAAGGGTATAAGTATTTGCAAAATTTAGACGAAGAATACTCTGGCTGGCTTTGTATCCCAAAGAGCATTAAAATAACCACCGTTAAACCGAGTGGGACAGTTAGCTTACTTCCTGGCGTCTCTCCAGGAATTCATTATCCTCATTCAAAGTATTATATCAGAAGGATACGCATTTCAAAAAATTCTGACTTGATAGAACCGATTAAAAAAGCCGGTTACTTTATTGAAGACGATCTCTACTCCCCTAATACAATTGTAGTCGAATTTCCGGTTCATGATAAATATTTCGAGCGCTCTAAAAACGAAGTTTCAATATGGGAACAAGCAGAAAATGCTGCCGATTATCAAAAATATTGGTCAGACAACCAAGTATCTATTACCATTACATTTCAACCAGACGAGGCAAACCAAATTAAACATGTTCTGGAATGCTTTGAAGACAAGCTGAAGAGCGCGAGCTTCTTGCCAATAAAAGAGCACGGATATAAACAAGCACCCTACGAAGAAATTACGCTGGAGAAATACGAAGAAATGATATCTAAAGTTAAACCAGTGTTTTTGGGTGAGACAAAAGATAGGGCAATCGGCGAGAAATTTTGTGATTCCGATAGATGCGAAATAACCTTCGAACCTTAAGTTTGTCTTTTTTTGAATTTTTCTTAAGCAATCTAATTTATTAGAATTATGTGAACAAAATTTTTAAACGCAAAGCATATTATTATTACTAAGAAATTTATAAAATTAATATTTAACATAAACAGAAAACAGAAAAGTGATTATTTAAAAATGCAAAAAGATCCAGAAGAGGATAATAAAAAGGTAAAAGAGCGAGTTAAAGCAAGAACGACTCCAACTAAAAAAAAAGCGGCTACAAAAGCACCCGTAGCTAAAGTAGGCAAAGCTCCTAAGACTCCTTCCAAAAAAATTGTTTATAAAAAATTAAAAGTTAATTTTTGGAGGACGCGATTACACGACGAAGAGTTAGGAATTCACCAGCAGCTTAAATATACGGCTAAGACACGTTGGTTTTCGAAAAGCTTCGATATAGAGGGTGTTATTGAAATAGATGGTGAAAAGAAAAGCATCATTGCTTTTAACAAAACACAGTGGGAAGAGAGCCCAGTTGAGGAGAAGAGGCTCGTATGTAGATACTTTACTATAATGGAAGAGACGATGGATTCTAAAGCTAAAGGAGGTAATTTTAAAGGTGGTATTGAGTTAAGCATAACGCATTCCCTCATTCAAAGTTACGAGATTCAGCACGCCGCGCCCGTGTTCTACGCACAAATCCCTGGAGTGAAAGTTTTAATTCGTTTCGTGAGAGGATGGAGATTATTAGGCACTCGTTGGACCTTCCCACTCCTTCCTGAAGAAAAAGGTGATAAACTCCAAATGATCTTGTGTAAAGGAGTTGTTGGTCCGGGCAGAAATTATAAATTGTATATCGGTAAGAAATTAATTGCACGCGTCGATGGAAAGCCAATAAAGAAGGAATACGGAATCGAAATTTTCGACGAAGATTACGCTAAAGATAGAACTTTCGTACGATATATGATTTTGTTTGGTCTAGCATGTAATTTCATGGACGGTGCTAGGAAAATCGTTAAGCGATTGTATAAAAAGATGAAATCTACTGGTACTTCTGATTACAAGCCGCCCAAGACTGAAATGGATTTGTTTAGAAATCCACGTATGATGAGAAGATAAAAGATAAAAATAATAAAATAAAATAAAATTTTTTTATTTCTTAATTTTTAAGAAAGCATATTTTTTTTCCAGGATTTAAAGCCTTTGGTGTCTTTTCCGCGATAGATTGCTTTTTTACCCGTTTGTTTTTCGTATATTTTCTGAAGAGTTTCTTCGTCTGCTCCTTTTAATTCTTCTCTTTTGATTTCTTCTTCGACTTCATATTCATCTTCTATTCGTTTAACGCGTTTTAGTACTGCGAATACTCCGTGGTTCCAAAGTACAAGCCCTATGTAGACTATCATAACCATTATGAATAACATTATCCCAATAAAGAGAACCCATTCTCCCGGATTAAAAGTTAAAACAAAACCCCAGAAACCTGCTACAAATTCCCAGAAAATCGTAGGTAAAATAACAACCAAAAGGGTGATAACAAATATATAGACGCTTATCAATGTTACTGCTATTAAAAGCCTGAGTGAAGAGTAATCTTCATATTTCTTGGCCAATACTCTGTCTTTAAATAATCTCTGGCAAAGCTTTAATATTCCACCTCTGAATAGCACATAAAAAAGAACAAGCAAGAAAAGATGAAGAACTATTATTCCAACAATAATAAGTGCCATAGCACCTATACCCCAACTTTCAATAATCGCCCATCTATCCGTCTCGATAAGCCATCCTATAATTGTTAACCAGATACCGAGAATTGCAACTGCTGAAGCAATAATAATCCAATAATAAATGGTTTTAGCAATGCGTAAATCCCAGGTACTATACTGGTCTAAAGGATCAGCATCTCTTGTTGGTGCTTTTCGCGATTTGCGTGGCATTTTAATTTCCTCTAATTATTTTAGATTTTCTTATTTTTATTATTATATTTTTATTTTAGTTTATTTGTATAGTTTTCCTTTTAAAAAAAATATATTTTATTAAGGTGTTATTATCGAATCGCTAAAGTTGAATGGCAATAAGGACACGAGCTAATCCCCTTCTTAATGTCTTCACCACAATAGGGGCAAAATGTCAGTTCTTCTACAATTTCTTCTTCTTCTTCCATGGCTTTTGATGTGTCTTCTTCTTCCGTTTTAATTTTCTTTTCCTTTGCCTTTCCAGCTTTTTTAAGTACTTTTTCCCTTGGTGTTAAGGGTTCTGTTTCCTCGTCTGGTTTTTTATGGGGTTCTCTGGAAAACTCTACTTTTGTTCTACATGTAGGACAATATACCTTCTTCTTGTTTGTGTAAACAATCGCGAATACGATTGCTCCAATTCCTACCGAGGCAATCGAAATAATAACCCATATAACCTTGTGAAAAGTTTCCATTGGTTTCCTTACGGGTTTATCTACCTCTTTATCACAAACTTTACAATAAGCATATTTTACCATATTTCTCAAAAAATTTTCTTTATCTCTAATTAATTCTTATAATAGAAGGTTTAATTAAAAAAATTTTCATTATCTCTTCTCTTTTTTGTCTTATAATCTCAAAAATTTTTTACTTACACTTCATTTTATTAATTACTAACTCAAAAACATTTTACTCGCGCATGGAAAAGAATTCTTACTATATAGAGACCTACGGATGTACCTCAAATAAGGCAGACTCCTATATTATCTCGAGTGTTTTAAATAAAGCGGGATATTTTCAAAAAAACCTTGAGGACGCTGAATTCGTGTTTATAAATACTTGTGCTGTGAAGCAGCAAACAGAAAATAAAATCAAGTCTCGTCTAAGAGAACTGTACGATAGGTATAAAAAAGAAGACCACAAATATTTCATAATAGCAGGCTGTTTGCCACATATTGAGGATAATTACATTGATGTAGTTAAAAAAATAATGCCAAATTTCTCAGCTATTATTGATTTAGATAACTTAGACGAAATACCTGATATTCTCCGAGATATTAAATCAGGAAAAAAAAATCTCGTTATAAAATCTAAGGGTGTAATTGATAAATCAAAGTTTTTAATTGAATACCCTAAGAGTAAAATCACGGGAATCGTGCCTATAAGTTCCGGTTGTTTAGGTTCTTGTACATATTGCTGTGTTAAAAATGCCCGAGGCCGCTTAAATTGTTATGAGCCCAAAAATATCATAGAAAATGTAAGACATCAATTAAAGCAAGGAATTAAGCAAATCTATTTAACATCCCAAGATTGTAGCACATATAGGTTTGAAAACACAAAACTGGTTGATTTAATTTCCAACATTGTAGAATTAGATTATAATTTCTTTTTGAGAGTGGGAATGCTTAACCCAAGATTTCTCGTAGACGAATTTGAGCAGTTGCATTCAATTTTCAAATTTAAAAAAGTATATCAATTTTTACATATCCCAATTCAATCGGGAAGCGACTCAGTCCTTAAACATATGAACCGTTATTACACTATCTCAGATATAGAAGAAAAGCTGAAAATTCTTAGAAAAGACTTTCCATTACTTACTATCTCAACAGATATCATATGTGGGTTCCCTGGAGAGTCCGAAGAAGATTTTAATCAAACTATAGATTTAATTAAATGGTTAAAACCCGAAATTCTCAATGTTTCTAAGTTTACGCCTCGGCCTGGAACAAAAGCTAAAAGTATGGAACAAGTGGACGGTAAGATTATAAAAAACCGATCTACTATACTTTCTAACGTCTTCCGGGAATCTCTGACTAATATAAATTCTAAGTGGAGGAATTGGGATGGTGAGTTATTAGTTTTACATCAAGGTTTTAAGGAAAATCAAGCTTTTGGCCGAAATTTCGCCTACAAAAATATATTTATTGAGAATTTTACTGGAGTTTTTGGATCATTTGTTAGTGCTCGAATTTACGATGTGGACGGATTTAATCTATTTGCTGAATTGATTTAAATAACTTATAAATTAAAAGCTTCTAAAGCCTTTTTAGCTACAATATCTCCCCATTCCTGTACAAAGTGACCTGCTTCTTTTATTCTTAACGCTTTAGGGCATCTAGGAATTAGATTTCTTAAACCTCGCATAACTGAAGGACCTAGAATGGGATCCTGCATTCCAATTGCCATAAATGAATCCCCAGACCATTCTTTTTGAAACCAATCTCGAGCTTTTCTTGATATTTCTGCACCAGGAGCATCGTGTGTGGTTGGTACTAAATTTGGAAATCTACGTATCCCAGCTTTATATGTAATGTCTGGAAAAGGAGCGTTATAGGCTTCTATTTCTTCAGGGGTTAAAATTGGTGTTCCTCTAAGCATCAATCGACCAACATCCATATCTGGAGTTTTATTTACCCAACCTCGAAATGCTTTAAAACCAGGCGACGGTACTCCCTCACCCGTTCCTAGCGCGGTATTCATTAAGATCAACTTAGAAATCTTAGTCGGCATTTCCATAGGTAAAGTAAGTCCAATTAAACCGCCCCAATCTTGAACTACTAAAATGATATTGTTTAATTGTAAGTGGTTTATGAATTCAATTATCGAATTTCGATGGAAATCAAAAGTATAGCATTCATCATCTACTGGTTTATCTGATCTTCCAAATCCATAATAATCTGGAGCAACTACTCTATAACCAGCACCTAAAAAAATAGGAATCATTTTTCTATATAGGTAACACCAAGTTGGCTGACCGTGCAGGCATAGAAATGTGTATTTTGCATCTCTTGGCCCTTCATCAATATAATGCATTCTTACATATTCATAACCATTTAGAGTTTCAGTAAAACGAGGTGTATATCGAAAATTTAGAATGGTATTAAATCTCTCTTCTGGAGTTCTTAATACTTTCATCAAATAATCTTAATTTACCTTCGTATATAAAAAAATAGTAAAGAAAAAGATGTAATTATTCTTTCTTTGTAAGCCCAAACTTCTCGAGAAAACCAGATAATCGGGCACGATGAAACTTAATTCCAAGCTCGTTGGGGTTAAATCCAAACGCTAAAGCGTACAATTCTGTTAAGTATAAAACAGGTATATTAAACGTGTTATTGGATTGAGTTCCTGCCTTCTTTTGGTTGGTATCTAATTGTTGAAAACAAGCAGGGCAACAAACTACAAAAGCGTCAGCTCCAGCTTTGGTAGCACTGGCTAACTTATTTGCTAATATTTGCAATCCTACTTCAGGTTCCGCGTTTCCAACACCCGTTCCACAACATACAAATTCTTCTTGATATTCAACTGGTGTTGCTCCTGTAGCTGCTACTAGTTCCCGCAACTTTTTAGGCTCCATTGGGTCGTCAGTCTGGATTATTTCGGAAGGCCTGTTGTAGTGGCAGCCCGTATGGCAAGCAATCTTTACCCCTGAGAAATCGTGAGTGACGAATTCTTTAATCTTTTCAGGACCGTAATCGTGCAAAACCTCCACAAAATGCTTAACATTAATTTTACCGTTAAATTGCTTCCCTATTTTGCCCAGAATTTCGTTTATCTTTTCTTTCTCGTGATCATTGTTCTTTAATTCTGAGTTCACAAGCTTTAACGTTTGAAAACAACCGTTACAAAGCGATATAATATCTTTTCCTTCAGCTTCAGCAAGAACTAGATTACGCGCCCCCATAGCTAACCAGCTTGTATGATCAATTGCGTGAAATCCAACTGGATCGGGACAGCACGCAAAAGCAGCATCAGAAGTCTTTATTCCAAGCTTCTCAAATACTCTACGAGAGCTAGCTTCAATAAACGGGATACGATTCCCAATAGTGCAGCCGGCAAATAACTTAAACTCATCTACTTTTGCCATAATAAATAAATCCTCTTTTTAATTTTGGAATAGTTATACTTATTCAAGTGCGAAATTTAATAAAAATATTGTTGAATTTAAATTAGTACAACTAATAGATATGAAAAATTTAGAAAACGCTTGAATGGTGATTTTATATTCAAATCTTATTAATATGCGTATTTTGTGCCTTTAACAGGCAAAGTTAATTTCCCAGATAATCCAAATTCTTGAAAAGTTTCGGGATGTTCTGTATGTATAGGAATTATATTATCAGCATCGATCTTTTGCAGAAAATCCATTAAGGCATCTACGGTGCAATGACCTGATGAATGAACTGTTTCAGTTTTTGATATTCCGAATCTTTCTAGCCACATATTTAATTTTTCTTCTTGTATTATCATCTCTTCATTAAATGGGTCAGTAACAGAGTTTAGAAATAAAGTTTTACCCGGTTTTTGATCCAAATCGATTAATTCATTCATCATGAAAAAGTCAAGATAGAGTAAATATTTTTCAGGTTCTTTTATAACATCCTTGTATGTAACATAGTTACCCATTTTATGGATATCTTTTTGGTATCCTCTATAATCTGCGGATTCGAATTTGCCCCAACTTTTTCGTGGTAGATATATAACGAAGTTTTTATCGCTGTAACCAGGCAGATTATAATCCTTATAATATTGATTTATGCGACTTTCGTCCATGGCTTCAAATTTCGTTCTAAAACTATCTATTAAGTGAAATATCTTAGGAGTAATTGCGAATCTTCTGTCGAATTTCTTAGCGAGTGAGTAATATATTAATATCCTATCGAGATTTCTAGGAGGGCACCTCACAAGAATTAATCCGGGATGATCCTTTATGATATCACTTGACTGATTTTTAACCTCGCTTTCAGATTGCTCCTCGTTACGATAGGAAGCTTTTTTGAAATTTTCAACGGAAGGAACCCTTGTACCTTCAGTAATTATCGTTACCGGATTAGAGTTTCGAGCTTGTGTAATGAATTTGTCAACCCATTCGCTATGAAATCCGTGCCTTCTAAAATCACCAGTATAAATTATACTTCTCCCGTCGTTTTCAATTATATAGGAGCACGCACCTGGAATTGAATGGTCCGTCTGAAACTGAGTAATATTTATATCCCCTTGAGACGATTTAAACCTTGAAGGCTTACCCTCTTTCATGATTCTTATAGGTCTCTTGATGTCTGATTGTTTGTGATCGGGTTTTTTAGCTCTTTTATACTCGATTTCTCCATCCTTACTTTGCCTTTTTTTGGGAACCATTTTAAAGGATTCGTAAAATTTCAAAACCTCGGGAAGGAGAGTGTCTGTTGAAGTGCTTGTAAGATGTTCTAATATCGTATTTGAAATCCAGTTCATATAGATTGGCGTATCTTGCTTAAGAAATCCCATAAACTTGAAGTGATCCATGTGTGCGTGAGTGAGAAAAAAAGCATCAACGATATTTTCGTTCGTGGTTATTATGTTATATGGATCAGAATTCAGAACATCAGAATAAGGTGTAATTAGATCGTTCCGGTATAATTTATTAATGGAGGGTACAAGACCTAAGTACAAATAATCAACTATTCCGTTTAATTTACGAGGTTTTAGAAACTCTGAAAAATATTTTTGACTTTCACCAAAAGAAAGGCCAAAGTCAAACAGGAATTTCTTATCACCGATATCAACGAATACTTTATTCCCACCAATCTCGCCAACCCCACCAAAAATTTGTATCTTCATTTTTACAGTTTGAGAATTCTAGTAATTTTAGATTATATTAACCCTAGATATTATTATACAAGAATTGAGATATAAAACTTTACTTTGTGTTTTAATAATATAAGTTTGAGTTCTTTGTAATTTAACTGAGATTGCCTCTTTAATTTTTCAAAACGGAAATAAAAAAGAAAAGAAAGAGTTATTTAGTCGAAAGTTTTCCCACATTTGTTGCAAAAGTTCGCGTGAGCAGGTAAATTTGCACCACAATTAGGGCAGAACTTACTATCTTGATTACTAGATGAAGATTTTTTCACTTCTTTGGCCTCTTGTTTGTCAGCTCTCTCAGCTCTCTTAAATAAAAACTTACCAACAACTACAACGGCAGTTCCTGCTAAAGCTATACCCGAATCGAAAGTAAAGATACCATGAACAGTATCCAGAATCGTTTGCCAAGTAGGATCAAGAGTGATACCAAAATAGCCTACTGCCCAAGAAACGCCATAAATAATTAAACCCAACACTCCAAAACCAGTAGCAATCGTTATGATTATTCTTCCTACTCTACTCCATTTAATTAATATAAGGAATACAGCCACAAGAACCGAATATCCACCGTATAAAGCTATGTATCCTAAGACGACCATTATTGATGTGACGAGGGGTATGAATTCTGGGCCAATGAAACCAGCAAGAATTAACTGTTCTAAAAGTACCGTATAGAACTGGCTTCCGATTGCGCTGCCAAGGATCATTAATATCGCGCCAACAATTATTACTAAAATCCAAAAATATTTAGTTTTCATTTTTTTTCCCTTCTAATATTATACGTAAATTACTTTAAGCTAGATATGATAATATAGAAATTAAAGTTTTTAATTCTATTCTAGCTTGGTAATATTGAATATATAAAAAAAAGAAGTTATTTTTTTTCTTGAAAGTAGAAAAAAAGAAAAGCTACCAGAAAAAAGATAAACATTATTTCAATTATCCAAGCCATTATAGGTCCTCCGGTAAGTAACCACCACACCATACCGATGTTGGCTCCAATTAGCCAAATTAGCTCCATTTGAACAAAGAGTTTTACTACGTCCCAATCGTTATTCTTGTATGCTAAATACGAGCTAAAACCCAGAGCTAAAGAGGCCGCTCCAATCAATCTATACATCCCGTGTTGATCGTAAATTACGATGTTAAATAATAAGCAATAATATTCCGGAAAAAATAAGAATATAACTCCAATAATAAGCCCCAATATAAAGTGCGCTAGGAGGATATACTTAAGACCCGTTGAAATTTCTTTTCCCATGTTTTAATTCATCCTTAATTTATTAATTATATTAAATTTCAAAGGTAAGCTATATTTAATCATATATAAATCCATGGGTTATAATCTTGAACAATTTCGTGATGTTGTCTAGTATGGTATTGTTATCAAGTGTAATTTACTCGTAAGTTTTACAATAATTGTATTTCTAGATATTTATTCTCTTAGGGTGCGTGTAAATATTCATCTTCTTACTCCGAACAAATCCAATCAAAGTAATTCCATAAGAATCAGCTAGTTTTATACCTGATTCAATAGCCGCGGATAAAGAAGCAACAATTGGGATTTGGGCCCTTACTGCTTTAAGGACTGAATCGCCCGTTAACCTCCCGGTTGAAGTAAGAATTTTATTGTCGAAAGGTTCTTTTTTTAATAGTAAAGCGCCAATCACTTTATCTATGGCGTTGTGTCGTCCAATGTCTTCTTTAACCGTTATAAGAGTGCCGTTGAGATCGAAAATTGCTGCACCATGACAACCTCCCGTTTCTCTAAACAATTGAGTGTTTTTTTGCATCTCCAATATTGATGAAAAAATAAGTTCTGAGTTCACTGTTAATTTCGTGTCTAAATTTAATATATCCTCAGTTTCGATTAGTTTCTCTTTAATCAAATTGCGCCAGGGGGAAGGAATTCCACACGTAGTATCAATAACTCTGCTAACTGGGGTCAGATCCATAATTTTTGAATTAAAATCTACAGAGTCTACCAACTCGACATAAACCTGACCTTTTACGTTATCAATTTTCATTATATTGATATCATCCATATCATTTATAATTCCGACGGAAAATAAGAAACCTACCGTTAATTCCTTCAAATCTTTATTTAAACATATTATATTTACCAAAGGTTCTGAATTGATAAATAAATCAATTGGACTTTCTATTAGGACGGTGTCCATTTCTTCGTTTTTTTCTTCCTTGTGAACTCTGGTAATATTAACTTTTCTTTGATACACGATACTAACCTTTTCTTATTGTATTGTAGGTAGATAATCAAGAATGCTTAAATAAATAATGATTACAAAGCCAATAAAATCAACTTTTATTCATTATAATGGAATAGAAATAGACTTTAAATAAAAATGAAAAATAAAAAAAAAGTGTGTAAACGATTTAATCAACTAATCCCATAAACTTTCGATTTTTTGTACTTCCTTATCGCTCGTTCTATGAAATTTTCGTCTTCTCAGTAGAATGATAGTGACAACTACAATTGCTATCGTAGCTCCAATAATCGTAAGCACTATAGGATCTGTTAAGAACGCAAGCCAGTCAAAAACTTCCGGTAAGTCTTTCTCTAACGTAATACTATCAGATGATTCCCTTCCTAGGCTATCGTTCGCATAGAAAATAATCGTAACCTCTCCTTCTGAAAGAGAATTCCATGCGTCTTGGTCAATCGTTATATTATTAATTCCAATAATGGCTGTAAATTCGATTGTGTAATTAGTTCCTACAATAGAATACCAGGTAGTGTTGAGTGTTGCATCATTAATAGTTAAACTAATTATTGGAGCGTCAATACCATATGGCGCATTAGGTAAAGGATGCCTAATATCGACTATTGGTGCAGAAATATCTTTAATAAGATTTAGTGTGTAAAAATTATTGAGATTTCCTGCGGTATCGTTAGCAAAGAGCTCTATTGTGAACGCTCCTTCTTGAATAGCATTCCAGATCAGTTGGTCTAATAACTGGGCGAAATTGTTAGTTAAAAATCTAATATTAGAGTCTACACTGTACCAAATCTTATCTAGATTAACATCGTTTACTGTAACATTAATTAGCGGTTGAGTCAATATAACGGTATTATTAGCTGGTAGATTGACTACTATTGTTGGAATGCCTGTGTCTTTGTTAATGCTTACTGATACGGAATTAACTTCAGAAATACTATTATTAGCGTAAAAAGTTAAGATTACAGGTCCATCTGCGAGAGCAGTCCAATTGTTTGGATCTATAGTTTCATTTGTTGTGAATGTAATATTCGCACCTCCATTGAGGTTATACCACATCGTATCTATAGTATCCACATCGTCACTAATCTCAACTACAAAATCTGGTGCTATAACGCTAAAATTATCGTTAGTGGATGGCGAAACTATATTAATTGAAATTGCTGCTGATCTTGGCAATTTATCATCAAAAAAGTAGTTTCCTTGAGTAGAGTAATTATTCGCAAAGTTCACGGAAATGAACAGAAATGCGAGTACACCAAATAAGAATAGCAATTGAATTTCTTTGTTTTTTATATTTAATTTTTTCATTTAGAAAACACTAATTTTTTTAAAATAAACGAATTTCTATTTAGAAGAATTTAAGAAATTTAGCAATATTAATCTTAGCTATTTGATTATCTAAAAGGCACATTAATTTTGTATTCTAGTTTTTTTTTAAGAAATTATAGCAAAATGAAAATTGAAACAGAAAGAGTTAGAAATAAAGTCCTATAATAAAATAGATTAAGCAGCAATGTATAACCTTCCATTAGTTTCTTTCTTAATGGTGTGATCTCCGCTATATTCAATGAATTTTCCTTTAATAACTTCTCCGTTTGGAAGTTGAACCTCTTTGACTTCACCAACTTTTTTGTAAGAAGGTAGAATCCTTGAAACCTTTCCTTTTATTACAATGTTCCCCCACGCTTGATCTGCTCCGGCACATCGATCGACATTTCCCTCTACAACTATAGTCCCACCATGATTATGGATTCCCAAAAAAGACTCCGCGCTACCACAATATAAAGTAGGCCATTTGTTTGCGGGTTTCGAACTTTTTGCCCATAGCATAGACTCAACTCCGACTTTTCCCTTAACTTTGATAATCCCGTTTTTCATTCCCTGCCAATAACCACGATAGGCGGATCCGACGTAATGTCCTGCGTCCCCGTTGATTTCAAGCTCACCACCTTGAAGCATCGCGCCAGCCCAATCGTCAGCATTTCCATGAACTACAATCTTTCCACCGGACATATTATTTCCTATGTGCATTCCTACAGCGCTATTTATTTCGATTTCTCCACCCGTCATCTTTTCGCCAATTCGTTTTACGTTCGATATATCGCCATCTATAATAATCTTAGTATCAGCAACCTTAGTTGATTTTCCTGATACATCAAAGAAGTCACCAATCGTTACTTTTTTTGTTGCATAATACAAAGGTAACTTTTTAATCTCAGCTACTGTTTTCCCGGCAAAGTTATCTGGGGTAATGCTATCTGCTTCTAATGGAAAGTCGAGTTTTTTCTTTAATTTTAATTTTATATCAGCCACGGTTTATTCACCTATCTTTTCTTTTACTTTTTCGATCAATCTTTCTAAAATTTCTTTATCCGATAGTGTTTCTCCCGGAGCGTCTTTTACTTTTCTTAACCTTAATGGTACTCCATCCATGCGATAAGCGGTTCCTTCGCATTCGATACCAGCAATCGCTGCGGGTAAAATAACATCTGCAAAAGCAGAAGTTGGAGTTTTATGAGGTTCAATTGATATTAACGGATGTTTAAATAGATTTTTTACCGATGCTGCCGGAAAATTACTACCTGGATCAGAAGCAACAATTAAAGCAGCATCAATTTCGTCCCGCATTAGAAGGTCTACAGAAGAGAACTCCCCTGGATTATAACGAGGATACCCTCGGGAAAAATCAATTGAATATGCATATCCCGTATTCCAAGTAAAAACTTGATTAGCCCCAGCAACATTATAATGCCCACGCATAGGGATTAGAAGAAACTTCGTATAATCGTTTAATTCCGTTACTAAACGTATTGCTGTGTCGACATTACGGTGATGTGCTAAACTTTGTGTTAAACCCATACCAAAAAATACGACACCAAAATTACATGATTTTAATTCTTCGACCAATTCTTTAATATCGCCTATGGAAACGCCAGATACTTCTTTTACATCTAATTCGCTCCCTCTTAGGACGGCCCTGATTGCTTGGATCAATTCGTAATCTTCACTAGGATTAACTTTAATGTATTTATCTGCGATTTGAGCAGTGTGAGTATTTCTTGGGTCAACAACTATAATATTTCTATCATTTCTACCGTCAGTTCTAAAATAACCTCTAATAAAATCACTATAGCGGCTTAAATGCCTTGGATGTGCATGTACGGGGTTAGATCCCCAAAAAATAATAGTATCTGCTCGATTTTTGATTTCTCCTAATGTTGCTAGTGAAGCACCAACATCTTGAATAGCTAATAAACTTGGACCATGACAAACAGAAGCTGTATTGTCTAAAAGAGCGTTTAATATTTCGGCTAATTCAACGCCTTTACTCTGAGCTTCACATTCAGTGCTAGAAAAACCGTATAGCAAAGGTCGTTGTGCGTTTACTAGTATATCGGCAGCTTTATCTAATGCTTCGTCCCAAGAAACTTCTTTATGTTCCCCATTTTCTTTGATTAATGGTTTCATATAACGATGATCGCTCGGATTTGATGAAAAAAATTTCTTGGTGCCAATTTGGCAACCATTTCTTACTTCTACAACAAGATCTGTTTTTATATTGACATCTATTTCGAGGTCATCGCAAAGAGTTCCACAAAAGGGACAACTTACATCTTTTACTGTTCTAATTTTTTCTACCATTTTAATCACTCTATTAAGCTTCTTTTAATCTTCCTATTAATTCTATAGCACCAAGAACTTTTCCGCTTTTTACAACTTCAACCTTAGCTTTCATTCCCTTATATGTTGGGGTACCACATGCTTGAGAACTAGGGTTCACGAGTTGATTTGCCCATGGTCCCATCGGTATAAAAATTATGCCTTGATGAGGTCCTTCTTCAGTAATTGTTGAATAAACCACTACCTCACCGTAATCCGTTATGACTTTAACTGGAGTTCCAACAAGACAATCGAGCTTTTTAAAATCATCAGCATCAAATGTACAGATACCACAGGCTCTAACATTCTCTCTTGATGCTTTTCCTCCTTCAAGAGCGACACCTTGACTAATTGTTCGCCCTGTTAAAAGAATTAAATTATCTAAGCTCATTCTGCTGCCTCCTCCTTTTTACTCCATCTTAAAGTTTTTAATCTTTCTAATAAAGGTGGCCAATATCTTTCTTCAAATTCTCCCGAAGTATGGACTTCTGTTATCTCGAGAATTAGTGCTCCCGTCGGGCATGCGTTATCACAGGCTCCACACGCAACACAGGCGTCCTCATCGACAATCTCCACATTTTTCGACATTTCCCATCCATGTTCTGGTCTTTTAGCGATTTCAATCGAACCTGATGGACAAACTTCGGCGCATGAACCACATCCCTTTGCGCATTCTTCGTCAATAACTTTTACTGTTGCTTTAGCCCATTGTTTTGCGATTCTATCATTTAAAAGTTTCTTAGTTTCAAATTCTAGTTTCGGCATAACCTTTTGAGCAACAAGCGGAATATCGGCTAAATTGATAATTTCGCCATCTTTTTTCATGGTTAACGCTCCAAAAGGGCAGCAAACAACGCACGTTCCACAGAAAACGCAGAGCTTCGGATCGTAAAGTTCTGGTATAATATCTTCAGTAGCTGGAAAACGACGAGACATTCCTACTGGTCCACGAGAGATTGCGTCCTTGGGACAAACCCGTGCACACGTACCGCACCCAACGCATTTCTCACGATTTAAAATGAGCTCTAAATTTTCAATAAGAAACTGAACTTTAATTTTTTCTATTTCTTTTGTAATATCTCTCGAAATTTTAGGAAATGACATTTTTTCACCTATTCTTTTTCCACATTAATAATTCTGATTGCTACTTGAGGGCAAAATTTTACGCACACTCCACACCCATCACAATTTACTTCTCTCTTATCGTCATATATTGGTATAGCTATTCCATTTTTGACTAAAATTACGGCATTGGAATCGTTCAAGAAGCTTTGTTTCCTCAACTCGTTGAAGTTAATTGGACACGACACTACGCACGCGTTGCATCCCGTGCAAGTATTTTTATTAATTTTTAATTCATAAATTTGCATGGTAAATCTTTCCCCTATTTGTAAGAATTAAGTCTTGATTCTTTAGGTTCGGTAATTAATGTTTGTTCTGATAATTTTTAAGATAAAATGAATTTTGTATTAGTATTATTATAAAAATTATGATATAAACTTACTTCCTAAAAGGAATTGTGTTTTAAAAAATTTTTTATACGGTTTTAAAAGCTTGCCAGACAAATAATTGAATGCTATTTTAATTACACTCTTCAAAAAAATGTGAAGTAAGAGAAATTAAATTTCGAAGCGATATAGCAATTTCTCATCCAAATCTTAAAGTTAGGATTTATAAGCCATATGTTTAAATATTTTAAGGCTAATTCAAAAATTAATTTAAAAAATAGAGGTTTAAAATAAATGGTTCGTGATGTATTTACGTTTCTTGTTGGAGGTAAAGCTGGAGAGGGTGTAAAGAAAGCGGGATCAGTAGTAGCTCATATATTTTCAAGTATGGGAAGACATGTTTTTCAAATGGACGACTATATGAGCTTAATAAGGGGCGGTCATAATTTTTCCGTTGTGAGCACCTCCCCTGGTAGGATTACGAGTCAATACATGAAAGCAGACCTTGTGGTTAATTTTGATAAGAGAAGTTGTGATACTCACATTAACGATGTTGCTGATGGGGGTATTATCATTTTTAACTCAGACGAACAAGAAAATGTTGACGGTATTGGCGTCCCCCTCAGTTCAGAAGCCGAGAAATATCCTATGAAGAAATTAATGTATGGCGTCGGGGCAGTAGCGATATTATCCTCATCAATAGGATTGAGCAAGGATCAAATGAACCTAAATATTAAGAATCAATATCCAAGAGGTATTGAGGACAACATAAAATTTGCAGATACTATTTACGATATAGTAAAAGTTAGCCATCATAATAAATATCCGCTGGAAAGAGGAGATAAAGAAAGACCTATCATTACAGGAAACGATGCTATTAGTCTTGGAGCTATTGCTGGCGGATTAGATACCTATTATGGATATCCCATGACACCTGCTTCGTCCATATTACACTTTTTAGCAAGACAGGCTAAAAATTTTGGATTAGCGGTCGTTCATGCGGAGAGCGAACTTGCGGTAATAAATATGGCAATTGGGTCAGCATTTACTGGGGCAAGGTCTATGGTGGGAACCAGTGGTGGAGGATTCGCGCTCATGACCGAGGGCATCTCGTTAGCCGGTATTACAGAAACACCCATTTTGTGTGTGTTGTCTATGCGCCCTGGACCTGCTACCGGAGTTCCAACTTACACAGAACAGGCTGATTTAAATTTTGCCCTTTCTGCGGGTCATGGTGATTTTTTGCGAATTGTAGCATCTCCCGGAACAGTACAAGCAGCTTATTCCCTAACTGCTGAATTATTAGATCTTGTTTGGAAGTTTCAAACACCTGGGATACTTTTAACCGAGAAACATTTATCCGAGAGCAGTATGACTATAGATCTAAACATCGATGATGCAAAATGGGCAGAACCAAAATTGTATACAGGAGGGGATTATAAAAGATACCTTGACACAAACGATGGAGTTTCACCCATGCTATTTCCACCTTCTAAGGAGATAATTAAATGGAATAGTTACGAACATGATGAGAAAGGAATTACAACTGAGAGCGCTGATATAATCGCAAAAATGCACGATAAAAGGAACAAAAAACTTAATGCGCTTATTGGGCATTTAAAAACTCAAAACACTGTCAACATCGTTCGAGGAGAACACACCGCTAATCTTTTTACTTACGGTTCTACTTATATGAGCGTTCTAGAAGCGCTTAAGTATGGTGGATTAAATCCAACTATTGTTCAACCGATATATCTGAGTCCATTACCTGTTTGGGAATTGGAGGAATTTAAAAATCAAGATAATATTGTAGTTGAGCAGAGTATTACGGGACAATTTGCTTCTCTTCTTAAAGAAAAAGCGGGTTTGAACATTAGAAGCGTGATAAAAAGATACGACGGTCGTCCTTTTGATCCGATTGAATTGTCAACAAAAATTAAGGAGGAGATGGAATAAGATGGAAAATCTTAAAACTAGCGCTGAAGTCACATGGTGCTCCGGTTGTGGGAATTTTGGCATTTTTACTGCTGTAAGAAATGCCATTCCGAAACTCGAAGCTAAAGGAATACAAAGGAAAGATATTGTAATTACTGCTGGTATAGGGTGCCACGCAAAAATCTTTGATTATCTCAATTTAAGCGGACTCTATGGGCTGCACGGACGAAATAGTTCGAATGCTGAAGGAATAAAAATTGCAAATCCCAATTTAAAAGTTATTACTTTTTCTGGAGACGGAAACGGATTAGGTGAAGGATTAGCTCATACAATATTCGCAGCCAAAAGAAATCAAGACATAACAATGATCCTGCATAACAACAGCGTGTATGCCTTAACCACCGGACAATATTCGCCATTAACAGAAAAGGGATGGAAGGGGCCGTCTACTCCCGCAGGAAGTTTTGAAACGCCATTTAACGCTATATCCTTAATGCTAGAAGTTGGAGCAACTTTTGTTGCTAGAACATTTGCTGGAGAAATTTCTCATCTTACTGAGATACTGGTCCAAGCTATCGAGCATAAAGGATTCTCCTTTATCGAAGTTTTACAACCTGCCGTGCCATATCATTCCTGGAGCGAGTATCGAGAAAAAATAGAAATTCTAGAAAAAGAACCTGAAACATTCGAAGAGGCTGTAAAAATTGCAAAAAATAGACATAAATATCTTTTAGGCGTTTTTTATAATACTAAAAGACCAGTATATCATGAAGGATTATACGGAGATCATAACCCACTAACTAACCGTTTATCCCGAAACGAGAGAATTAAGAAAATTAAGAGTTTTCTTTTTGGCTAAATACTTTAAGTTTTAGATCAATTATTTGATGTTGACTGGGTTAAAAATCCACTCGTTTTTACATTTTTTAGAACAAAAATAATGTTTTTTTGGATCTTGTGCTATATTTATAAAGACAAATTTGTAAGGTCTATCATAATTACTCTGATACTGTTTTAAAGGTTTTCCACACAATTCACAACTCTTTTTCAAGCCGATCATACTTTCATTTATTTCTTTTGCGGAATCTTTGAATCGTTTCATTTTCTTGATTTTCTAATATTTTCCAATTTATCTTCTTATACTCTTAATAGTATTCTAGTTTACCTTTAAAATTAATGTTTCTATAATAAAAAATAAAAAGATAAAATGAGAAAATAACAATAATAAAAGAAAACCTAAAAGCATTATCTTAAATTGATGAGTTAAATAGCTCTGAATGGTAAAATCATGTTAAATTTGTCATGATCAAGTAGTCTACTTCCATCAATTACATTCGAAGTTTTCATATGCTTCTTGAAATCGTCTGGTGTAGAAAATAGTGAAAAATTATAAGAGACTTCTTATAATGAATTGTGTTTTATATTCATATAATAAGCCGATTACCTAAATTGCATAAATGATTAAAAAAAAACAATAAATTACTCTAGATTAACACGGCCTATCGCTCTAAATGGTAAAGCGTTGTTGAACTTGTCGTAATCGAAAAGTCTTCTTCCATCAATTACATTGGGTGTTTTCATACTTCTCTTAAAATCTTCAGGAATCAGATTTTTAAACTCATCCCATTCTGTTATTAAGAAGGCACAATCTGAACCTTCAAGGGCTTCTTCACTCGAATCGGCATACTTTATCTTATCTCCAAATTCTACCTTTGCCGTCTCTTTAGCTTTGGGATCGTATCCAGTTATATCCATAATACCACGCTTCATTAGTTCGTCAACGACTCTTAAGCTAGGTGCTTCTCTCATATCGTCAGTACCTGGTTTGAATGAAAGCCCTAATAAAGTAACCTTTTTACCCGCTAATTTACCAGCAAGCTCTTCAGCCATGTCGACAATTTTAATAGCTTGATCGTCATTGATTCCAAGCACCGCTTCTAATAACCTCGAAGGATATCCCTTTGATTTAGACCACGATTTAATGGCGTTTACATCTTTATGAAAACAAGAACCTCCAAATCCCACTCCCGATCCTAAAAAACGATCGTTTATCCTATAATCCAAGCCCACGCCCTTCATTACTTGTACTATATCAACGTTAGGCACTAATTGAGCGAAGTTTGCGAATTCATTTGCGTAACTAATTTTTGTGGACAATAGGCAATTGTTCCCATATTTAACTAGCTCAGCACTTTCTAAATTCATTCGTAAGATAGGACAATTTTTTAGATGATCTCCATAGAAATATTCGTAAAATTCCTGAAGCATATTACCGCTTCTATCGTCAATTGCCCCAATGACAATTCTATCTGGTTTCAGCGTATCTTCAATCGAACGACCTTCAGCTAGAAATTCTGGTTGCATACATAAGCCAAAATCCTTTCCGGGAATTTTTCCTGATACTTCCGTAATAATCTTCCCTACTAAATTTCTTGACGTTCCGGGAACTACTGTAGATCTAACTACAACTAGATGATATTTGTCTTTTTGTTTAAGAGCCTCTCCAATTTCTCTAGCCGTGCTCTCGATGTAGCCTAAGTTTATACTTTTATCTTCACGCATTGGAGTCCCCTGAGTGATCATTGATATATCCGTTTCGAGAACGGCTTTAGCGGGATCAAGCAAACTTTGCAAAAGCTCCGGTTTGTTAGCTTTAATATCGTCCATCATCTCTTGTAAGTCTGCCTCGTAAAAAGGAGCCTTTCCTTCGTTAATCATTTTGGATTTTTTGGAGTTATGAGTAGAAGCCAACACTTTTATATCTTTATAAGCAAAACAGGCTGCCGAACAAAGCCCTATGAAGCCTGTACCGAGAATTGAAACACTATACTTATACAATTTTATTCCACTACAGTTAATTTATTCTTGAAACTGATTTAAGATCAGTTTTGGATATTGTTAAAACTTTGTATTTATACAAATAAATTTATAATGTAATGAAACTAGATTAAATTTGTGTTCTCTTCCAATGAAAGTTGGAAGTGTGGGAATTCTTTGGGTAGTAATAACAAAAAAATAAGGTAAATGATAAAATGAACGATTTAAGAAAAAGATTGAAAATTCCAGATGAGGCTTTAAAAGTAATAAACGATTTCTTACTAGACGATAAAAATCCACTGATAAACGATCTTTTAGATATAGTAGATAATTATGGTGGAATAGAAGAGATTAATAGAAAGGCAGAAGAAGCCAGTAAAGTCGAAAATTTACTCGAAAAGTTAAAAAAGAAGAAGCCAGAATATGTAAAGGATATTGAGTGGTTGATTTCTCAACGCGACAATAATTCTTTTATAAGCATAGCAGATTATAGAAAAAAGATTTTAGGCGATAAAGCGTCTGAAATGACTTTCGACGAAGACTTTGCTGTAACATTAGAACTTTCTGCGTGTCAATATTTTCCTTTCTTGATGGATATGGTAAGAGACGCCGTTGAAAATCAAAAGATAGTACCTGGTAGAATTATTCGCGTACGATACATGAAAGAACAGGAAGAAGACGGGGATTTACTAGCTATGGCAGCGGCAATGCAAATTATTGGTTCGACCTGGGTTGAAACTCTTGATACAAAAGGAACAGCACCTGGACTAGATGGTATGCCTGTAAACGTACATCTTGGAGGACCTGATACGATTACCGGATATTTTGGAGGAGTTGGACAACCAAACGATTTTGCGTTGAATTGGATTGACGAGTTTCTTTATTATTATACTAATTATGGCATTAAACAGGTTCTTAACGTAAATCCGGGCACTGTTTTATTAGGGTATTTTCTCCACAAACTTGGTGTTAACAACGAGTTTAAAATAAGCGTATACATGGGCAACGATAACCCGTATTCTTGTCTTTGGACATTATTAACCGCTAAATTGTTTGCGCGGGAGGATGGTACAAGTCCTTTGATCGGTTTTAACTTAGCTAATTCAGTTAACAACGAAACTATTGAAGTAACTGCCTATATAAGAAAACCTTTTGGATTCGAAGATGTAGTACGAATAGAACACCATATAACTGAAACATGGAAAAGTATTGTAAGGCAGCCTTATGACCGTCGAGACGAATTAATGGAATTAGCTCAGAAGGTGAAGAATATAAGTGCGAAACATGAGGGTGCAAATGTCGAAGTTGACGAAAAACGGGAGCATCCTACAGACATCCTTGAATATTTCATGACCAAGAAAGATATTGTAGAAGCGGGAATATGGGAGGCATTACGCGTAAACCTTCTCGATCGATACGATGCTGTAAATACTACAGCTGAAGCTCTAACCAAAAAGGGACTAACTTTTATAGCTGCTAAAAATTTACATCATCGAGAATAAAAAATAGAGGTTAAATTAAATGGGTAAATTTGATTTTAGACCAACGGGAGTTTATGCTGCCTTAGTAACTCCCTTTAACAAAGAAGACGAATCAATTAACGAAGAAAACCTAAGAAATTTAGTGAATCACCTCATAGAACAAGGGGTTACGGGACTCGTCCCTGTAGGAACAACCGGAGAGTTCGTTAACATGACTTTTGAAGAACGCTTGAGAGTCATAGAAATAGTCGTCGATGAAACGAATGGTAGAGTTCCTGTAATTGCGGGAACAGGGGAGAGCGGGACAAAACTGGTTATAGACGCTACCAAAGCTGCAACAGACATCGGTGCAGACGCGGCTATAATTGTAACACCATACTATTTAAAACCTAAGGCAAAAGGGTTGTACGACCATTATTTTACGATAGCAGAAAAAACCGATATACCCTTAGTGTTGTATAATATTCCCGTCTGTACAGGGGTAGAATTGCCTTGGACGGTTGTAGAAGATCTAGTTGATATTGATAATTTCATAGCGATAAAGGATTCTAGCGGCGATTATAAATACTTTTCTGCGTTACTAGAGAAAGTAAGCGATAAGATTTCCGTTCTTATAGGGTGGGACGAAAACGTGCTAGGTGCTTTAGCTGGTGGCGCTGCTGGTTGCATACTTGGTTCTGCTAATGTTATTCCTAAGGTATGGCTCGAAATTTACGACCACGTAAAAAACAATCGGTTAATTGAAGCACAAACTCTACAAAAAAAAGTGCAAAAGCTAGCTCGAATGCTGATCAATTCTGGAGCTCTAGGTGCCAAAGAGTGCTTGAATTTGATGGGCGTTCCAGTAGGCACAACTAGACGTCCGATCATCTTAGGAGACGCTCTTTCCTACGAACTCCAAGACGAATTTAGAGTTGAACTTGAAAAGTTAGGATATATCGAAAAGAAAGAAATTAAGTTCGAGATCGATGATAAAGAACTATCAAGTCGTTTTTACGCAGTGGGTGTTACGCCTGAAAAAATTTCTAATTTCAACTTAAAAGTCGGAGAATCACTTGTTGGCAGTAGAGCAGAATTAGCACATATTGACTTGTTAATAGGAAGCAAAGATGGACCTGTAGGTGATGCTTACGCTCGAGCTTTAACTCATCCCGCTAAAGGTCGTGAAGGTTTGCAAGTTATTCTTGAACCAAATATGCAAGTTAAACCAGCAACAATAATGATCCCTACAGTGAAAGTGACTTCTCTTCGACACGCGAGCTTAACTTATGGTCCAGCTCAAGCGGCAGTTGCTAAAGCTGTAATGAAGTGCGTAGAAGATGGAATCCTCCCTAAAGAAGCCGCAGAAGATATTTTAATTGTCGTAAATGTATTTGTACACCCTAGCGCGAGTGCTCGAAAACGAGTTTTTATAAACAATTATAAAGCAACAAGAAATGCTATTCGAAAGGCGATGGAAGGCCTACCAACGGTAGATGATGCCATTCAAAACGCTGAAAATGCTCGCCATCCCTTCAGGAACGATCCATAAATATCTTATTTTTTCTTTTTTGAGTATTTTTTTTTATCCTCAATTTTTTTGATGATCAAATGAACGCCAAAATAAACAAAAATTACTCCAAGCAACAACCAAAAGAAAGATAAAATAATTGGTTGTTCCCCTGAAGTTAAGATCAACACAACAAACGAGATTATATTAACAAGACCGATCGCGATTGAGATTATTCCTAAGATTTGGTTTGCATGTTTTTTTGTTTTTTCGTTTTCTATATACATATCAGCGCTTATTAAAAATACACCGTAAATAATTATAAATATGCCTACGAAGGTTAATGGCAACAAAACTAAAATTCTTAATTCGTTGATTGCGTCAAGTCTAGCATCTGCCATAGCATATATAGAACAGATTACTGGAATTATGCCATCTACTAACAATATTAACCCTTTAGCTTTTACACCTAATTTTGTTTGGGTAATTAAATAAAATCCGAAAAATACTGTAGTAAAGCTAAACGCCATTAATGGAAGTGATAGGATAATTAATACTCCTTTAGATACGTCGTAATCAAAAAACATACTCCAAATTGTTATTACTGAAATAACTAAAAAGATTACGCCTAAAACTGCTAAAAACATTCCTAAACTTTTTTTTTCCATATCTTAACTCACATTAATAGTTAATTTATAATTTATTAATATTTGAATTTTCTAACAATAATAATTATAGAACATTTTCAATCCTTTTATAGTTGATAATCTGAACATTCAAATTGTATTCAAAAGATTTTATAATTGAAACACAAATAAAATCCAAAATTTTCAAGGAGAAAATTATAATGACAATCAAAAAAGTTGAGTTAACGGTCGGAGATACTGCTCCCAATTTTTGCCTTCAAGACAAAGATAATTCAAGCGTTTGTCTTAAAGATTTTAAAGGAAAATATGTTATCGTCTACTTTTATCCAAAAGATAATACACCGGGATGTACAACTGAAGCTATTGGTTTTACAGGTATTTTGCCAGAATTTCAAAAATTAAACGCAAAAGTTATCGGTATAAGCCCTGATAGTCCAGAATCTCATGCAAAATTCATTGAGAAAAAGAATCTAAAAGTAACTCTTTTAAGCGATCTTGATAAAGCTGTCATAAAATCGTATGGGAAATGGGGTAAGAGGACCTTCAGAGGTAAGGAATATATGGGTGTGGCACGTAGTACCTTTTTAATAAATCCGGATGGAAAGATCGCATATGTTTGGGCTAAAGTATCTGTTGGACGACATCCTAAAGAGGTTCAGAAAAAATTAGTGGAGCTGAAAAGTTAAACTGCAATCATGAGCGTTAAAGAGACTATCGAAAAAAGGAGAGCTTATAGATCATTAGAACCAGTAAAAATTACTCGAGATATTATTAACGATCTTGCAGAAGTGGCCAAAATATCGCCTTCTTGCGGCAATAAGCAGCCATGGCGATTTATTTTTGCTTATGATAAGCAAGTATTAAAACAGCTTTTTACAGTGTTAGCTGGGGGTAATAAGTGGGTTGAAAAAGCGTCAATGATAATAGGTGTGTTCAGCAAACCTGAAAATGATTGCATGATTGGAGAACGATTATATTATTTATTTGATACAGGTATGGCTACAGCATTCATTATGCTACGTGCTACTGAATTGGGATTA